>ERZ772974.54-NODE-54-length-84902-cov-32.089125_pt1 | contig 84902 bp, 88 predicted proteins | sample MGYA00580671_ERZ772974 | MGnify/ENA primary metagenome ERZ772974 (study PRJEB29015, sample SAMEA2738065) | human oral metagenome | biome: human oral; feature: human-associated habitat; material: saliva | place: China | collected 2218 ... | reverse complement strand
AGTAATAGTAATATTATAACTATGATAACTACTATAGAAAATATTACTTTTAATGTATTCTTCATACCTCTACTCATACAATCCTCCATTATTTTATACTACTATAATTATAATAAAGATTCCCTGTTTTGTAAATGGATAAAAAAATTGTAGTTTTAACTACAATTTAGCCCTAGGAAAACTCTTAAAATAAACTTCTTTTAATCTATCAGTACTAACATGAGTATATACTTGAGTAGCTTTAATAGACTCATGACCAAGTAACTTCTGAACAGTAAGTAAGTCAGCTCCATTATTAAGTAAATGCGTTGCAAAAGAATGTCTAAGCATATGAGGACTAATCTTCTTATTTAAACTAGTCTTTTTAATTAAATTATCAAGTATATATCTAACACCTCTATCAGTTAATTTAGAACCTCTACTATTTAAAAATAAATAATTAATATTATTAATATTCAATTTATTATAACTATTATCTAAATAATCATTAATTGCATCTAAACAATATTCCCCAAACTTAACAATTCTCTCTTTATTACCCTTACCTATAATATTAATATTACGATTAGAAATATCTATATCAGAAACTTTTATTTCAACCATCTCAGAAACTCTAACTCCAGTAGCATATAATAATTCTAATATCAATCTATCTCTTCTACCAATAACACTACTAATATCAACACTATTAAATAACTCTTCTAATTCATTATATTCAAAATATCTAGGTAGTTTTTTTTCTTTTTTAGGACCACTAACTATATCAAAAGGATTTACCTCTAATATTTTTAAATTAACCAAATATTTATAAAATCCCCTTAATGCACTAATTTTTCTATCTATACTACTATTACTATTCTTTTTCTTATCTTTTAAATAAACTAAATAATATCTCAAATCCTCATAAACTATATTTTCATATTCTAACTCTTCTAATTTTAAAAAATCTAAATATTCTAATATATCATCTTTATAATTTAAAATAGTATGTTTACTATAAGCTTTCTCATATAACAAATAATCAATATATTTATCTAAATTATTCATATTATCACCAATTATATTATAACAAAAAAAGGACATATGTCCTTATCTATTTTTATTTTTTATACACTTTTCCTTATGTATCTTCATACATTTATATGAAATATCTAGTGTACTATCTTTACTAAGAATACGAGATATTTCATTCTCATTTTCTATTATTGCATCATTCATTTCCACAGAAGTAAAACCTTTTAAAGAATCTTCATTAAATCTAATATTTCTCCAGAATAAATACGCAAGTTTTTTACTAAATCTTTTAATATTTTTAGTTTCATTTTCACTTAAATTATCTAACATATCTAAATTTATACTAGTCTTCCCTCCATCAAATTTAAAATATTCTTTTGGAAGATTAGAAAAATAATTAATTACCTGAAACTTTTTCTCATATTTATCTAAATGAGGTTTTAAATCACTATGATTATCATCAAATAAACTAATCTTACTAAAAATATGTCCTGTTTTTTCTCTTAATATATTTTCATATTTACTTCTAGAATTATATAAAGCTTGATTATCATCTATTATATTCTTAGTCTTTTCTCCATAAAACCTATATATATTTTCCTTATATTTACCATACCTTTGCATTGCTTCTACCATATTTCTAAGTGATAAATAATCATTCATATAAAACTTATAATCCGATAAAAAAGCCTCCTGACCATAAACAGCTCTATCGACATCAAAATTATTTAGAAAATTTTTAGAAAAATTAAATTGACCCATAGTAAACAATGTTTTAAAATCATAATCTCTTAAACAAGAAACAAATCTATCATATATATTTTTACTAAGTTCTCTATAATAACTAACATCTCTTTCGCTTTTATCTAAAGACTTAATAAAAGATAATTTCCCTAACTTATCATCGCTATAGCAAATATTATAAAATTTTATCTTATCATCTATAGTAAATATAAATATATCAGTATTAACATTAATATCATGTTTACTTCTATCATTTAAATATTGACAAAACTTACTTTTATCACTAAAACAAGTAGTAAATTTATCAATATCGGATAATTTAGAAAAACCAGTTTTATTTAATCTAATTAATTTAGCATCCCCATTAATTATAAAAGCTACAAAATATTCTTTATTTTTCCCCATACTAGCCTCCATATTTGTCCATATTATAGCATACTTTAATAATAAAAGCAAAAAAGTCCTATATATCAAGGACTTTCTCTTCTCCATTTTTATCTTTTACTATTAATTTTTTATTTTCTACTCTAACAGGTAAATCCCATGTTGCAACTTTACATTTAGGAAAATTATCACATCCATAAAATGTTTTGCCACGACGAGTAGTCTTCTCTATAATATTACCACCACAATTAGGACAAACTAAAATAGGTTCTTTTGCAACTACTTCTTTTTCTTCCTTTTTTATATACTTACAAGTAGGATAATTACTACAAGCAATAAAATCTCCATATTTGCCATGTCTCTTAACAAGAGGTGAAGAACAATTTGGACATAATTCACCAACTTCTTCAGCTTTTTTCTTCTCCATTGTGGTAAAAGCAGAAGTAATTCTATCTTCAAATAAATTATAAAAATCTTCCAATACTTTGTTCCATACAGCATCCCCTGTCGCTACTTTATCTAAATCATCTTCCATATTCTTAGTATATTCAACATTTATAATATCAGAAAATGCTTCTTGCAACTTATCAGTCGCAAGTATACCATCACTTGTAGGAATAAATACTTTCTTAACTAAATCAACATATCCTCTACTCTTAATAGTATCTATTATAGTAGCATAAGTACTAGGTCTACCAATACCATCTTCTTCTAAAGTCTTAATAAGTTTAGCTTCACTATATCTAGCAGGAGGCTTAGTAAAATGCTGCTCTGGAATAATTTCATTACTCTTATATATCTTATCAGTAACTATTTCAGGTATCTCTTCCTGATTTTCTTCTTCATAATCTCTATATACTTTTAAATATCCATCAAAAACTACTACACTACCAACAGTCTTAAATATATAACTATTATTATCAAATAAACAAGTAGTCTGTTTAACCTTAGCATTTCCCATTAAAGAAGCTAATACTCTCTTATATATTAAACTATATAATTTAAACTCATCACTCGTTAAATATTTTTTTAAAACATCAGGACTTCTATTTATACTAGTAGGTCTAATACCCTCATGTGCATCTTGTACATTATCTTTATCTTTACCCTTCTTATAATAACCTAAATATTCTTTACCATATTTATCATTTATATAAGCATAAGTACTTTTAATAAACTCATCACTAAGTCTTACACTATCAGTTCTCATATAAGTAATTAATCCAACAACTTCACTACCAATATCAATTCCCTCATATAATTTTTGAGCAATACTCATAGTCTTTTTAGCACTAAAACCAAGTTTAGTAGATGCTTCTTGTTGTAACGTAGAAGTAGTAAAAACACTCTTACTATGTCTTTTCTTATCAACACTACTAACATCAATACATTTAAAATTATCATCTATTTGATTTAATACACTATCTACATCATCTTTATTATTTAATTTTATTTCTTGGTCTTTATACTTATACAAATCAGCAGAAAAATTATCAAAATTAGCTGTAATAGTCCAATATTCTTCTTCTTTAAATGCCTCTATTTCTCTTTCTCTATCGACTATTAATTTTAATGCAACACTTTGTACTCTACCAGCACTCTTAACACCAATCTTACTCTGTAATAATTTGCTTAATCTAAAACCAATAATTCTATCAAGTATTCTACGAGTCTCCTGACTCTTAACTAAATTATCATCTATCTTACCAGGATTATTAATAGCTTCTAATACTTTATCATGAGTAATTTCATTAAATTTAACCCTTAAATAATTATCTTCTTTTATTCCTAAAGCATCCTTCAAATGCCAAGCAATAGCTTCCCCCTCTCTATCAGGGTCACTCGCTAAATAAACTATACTGCTATTTTTAACATCTTTTTTAAGTTCCTTAATAACATTACTCTTACCTTTAATAGGAACATATTTAGGAGTAAAACCATTAGAAACATCAACTCCAAGTCCATACTTACCAGTAGTTGCTAAATCTCTAATATGTCCTTTAGAAGATACAACCTTATATTCATCCCCCAAATATTTACCAATAGTATGACTCTTACTAGGGCTCTCCACTATAACTAACTTCTTCATATTACTTCTCCTTATCTAAATAACTCTTAACAGGACCATAACTTCTCCTATGACAATCTAATATACCATACTCTTCTATTGCTTTAATATGATCTTTCGTAGGATATCCTTTATTATTTTTAAAATTATACATAGGATACTTCTTATCTAGTTCATACATATCCCTATCTCTTGTAACTTTCGCAATAATAGATGCCGCACTAATACTAATAGATAATAAATCACCTTTAACTATACTAGTACTAGGAATATCTATATCTAATTTCATCGCATCAATTAAAACATGTTCAATCTTACACTTAGTAAGACAATCATCAATTGCTCTTTTCATAGCTATCTTAGTAGCCTCATATATATTATACTTATCAATCTCAATACTACTACATCTACCAATACCAATACCTAAAGCATTATTACAAATTATATCATAGTAATAATTTCTCTTCTCTTCACTTAATTTCTTACTATCCGTTAAACCGTCTATTTTAAATGTTTTAGGTAAAACAACACAACTACAAACTACATCTCCAATTAAAGGACCACGTCCAACCTCATCTACTCCAGCAATATAATTAATACCAATACCTTCTAACTCATCTTCATAACTTCTATTATTATCTTTTCTAATAAATACATTAATCTTATTAATTAAACTCTTACTCTTAATAGTATTAATTAAACTATCTAATGACTCAACTCTATATCCATCTATATTATCATAAGAATAATTATTATCACTAACACATACTGAAGAGCACTCTTTAATTACTCCATGCATAACTAAAGCAGCTTCTCCTATAATAATACCATCCTCTTTTATTATTTCTTTTTCTATTTCAAATTTATCCATATTTTAATTATTAACTTAAAATAAATAAAAATCAAGTCTTAATAAAAAAATAGAAAATAATTTCTATTTTAACCTATCAAAAGTAATCTTACCAATTCTACCTTCTTGTAAATCTTTAATAACTATAGTCGCAACTTTTAAATAATCTGCAACTCCTCCTCTTTGTAATGCCCCACGTAATCTACCAATAATTTCAAACTCTTCTTCTAAAGTATCACTAAGAGACTCTATCCCATATCTTTCTTTTAATAAATTAGGATATAACTCTTCTAATTTACGAAGTATATAAACTGCTACATCAATAGGTCTAGCAACCTCTTCTTTAATAGAGGAAAAAGAAGCAAGAATATAACCTCTATCATAATCTTTAATATTAGACCATAAAATACCAGGAGTATCAAGTAATTCAACATCTTTATTAATTCTAATCCAAGACAAACTCTTAGTAACACCAGGCTTATTACCAACATTAACACTACGTCTTCCAACTAACCTATTAATTAAAGTACTCTTACCAACATTAGGTGCACCAATTATAGCAACACGAGCTGGTCTTTCTTGCATACCCTTTAATTTTCTCTTATCATTTTCTTCCTTCATCAATTTAACAGTTTCATTAATAACTATACTAACATCACCATTAAGTAAATCAAGAGGAATAACTATACTATTATTCTTATAACTATTAATTATCTTATCAGTCTCACTCTTATCACATAAGTCATACTTAGTTAAAATAATAATCTTCTTCTTATTCTTAGTAATATCATTAACATCCTCTAATCTAGAACTAATAGGCATTCTAGCATCAATTACTTCATATACAATATCTATTAAATCTAACTTCTCTCGTATCTCCCTCTTAGTCTTAGCCATATGACCAGGATACCAGTTTATATTAGTTTTATTTTCATTCATTTGGATCAACTCCTTTTTAAATATCTCTTAAACAAATTTGCATTAAATCATATCCAAGATTATTAATTGATACTAAACCTTTTTCACATCCAAGTTGTGCGTTAGGATTAGACAATCTTATTTCTTGTAAAATATGACTACACGATGGCAAGGCATCTTGAACTAGTTTATTATATATTTCTATATTTCCAAAAAACTTAACGTAACTAATTTCAATTAATCCTAACCTATTCAAATTTTCAATACTATTTGAGAATTGATTATAATCATCAATTCTATAATTATCAATATTAGCTAAATATATTGAATTATGAAATTCATAACCTAAAAGCTCATTATTAGAATCTACAACATTTAATTTTCCAAATGCCATACTTTTAGTTTCTTTCATTTTATAAATAGCTTCTAAAACCTTTAAATCATTTTTACTTAATTGTTTAAGTATTTCTACAAAACATATATGACACTTGTTTTTAGTATTTACATCCATATCACTAATTAATATATTTGTATACATTTCAACTAAATAATCTTCATCCAAATTATATTTCAAGATATCCATAACACTACCTAAAATATTTATACTTGGTTCAACTATATTGTTATCAGGAATACTACTATATTTTTTTTCTAAATCATCTAGAAATTTTTGCTTCTTATACTGCGAATTAGCTATATATTTATATGTAGCATTATCAATAAATGTTATAACTACGCTTAACAGCTTAGTTATTCCTGCCGATAATTCTTTTGATGGTGGAATAATCACATCTTTTGTAATATCTTCAAGAGGCTTTGAAAGATCAGCATTTATGTTTATATTAGCTTTATTTTCATTATTCATGTAAATCACCTACTTATTCAATTTTCTTTTATCTATTATATTATACATCAGTTTAAATGATTCATATTCTTTTAAAGTGATATTTTCATATTGATCTTTATTAACATAATCTTTTAAATAATCAGGTAAAATGTTGCATAAATTAACTCATTTAACGCACTGATATTTTACAAATCTTTCATATAATTTTCTTCTATCTGTTTCACAGTATAAAAAATCAAGCAATATTTCAAACATGCTACTAGTTATTATACTACCAGCTGTTATCATATGACAATTATCTAAAACCGCTACTGCTCTAAGCAAATCAACAAAATTAAATAACATAAAACATGATACAAGTCGAAATTGTTCATATATTCCTTTTATATTTACACTTTTAAATTTGTTTTCTAAATTTGTTATATGCTTATTATATATATTAAGATTTATTTCATCAATATTCATAAATATCTACTCCCTACACTAATTTTATTATCATTCATTAAAACTAACTCCATTCTAAAAATCATTAAATTATAACATAAATGAAATAAATTTTTAACTAATCTCTTCTCTTAATACTGTCTAACTCTTCTTTACTCAATTCTCTTATCATTCCTAATTTTAAATCATCAGGTAGCAGCAATCTCCCTATACCTATTCTATTTAGTTCAACAACCTTCGCCTTATAGCACCCAAACATCCTTTTAATTTGATGATATCTTCCTTCAGTAAGAATAACTTCAGCTAAATACTTATCTTTAATTTCTAATATAGCAGGCTTACAATCTCCATCATTTAATCTAACTCCACTTTTAAATCCTTCTACCATATCAGTAGTTAATGCTATATCAATTATAACCTCATATGTCTTAGAAACATGCTTTTTAGGAGATAAAATATCATGAGCAAATACTCCATCATCTGTAATAATCATAAGTCCAGTAGTATCTTTATCAAGTCTTCCAGCAGGAAATAAATTTCTCTTTCTATATTCTTCTGGTACTAATTCTAATACACTTTTCTCGTTAACTCTCTCAGTAGTAGAAACATAACCTTTAGGTTTATTTAATATTAAATAAATGTTTTTCTTAACTCCAATAACTTCATTATTAATTTTAATAACTATATTATCTTCATCATATTTTAAATCAGACTTATCTATTATTTTATCATTAATTAATATTAATTTCTTAGAAACTAAATTCTTAATCTCTTTTCTACTATAATTAGTCTGTTCAGAGATTATTCTATCAATTCTCTTAATCATTATTACCTCCTAAAATATTTATAATAAACCAAATTTATATAAAAAATCTTCTACCTGTAATTCTACATCTTTATCAGTATATATACAATAATCAATAAATTGATCAGGAACTCTTGAAACATTTTCCTTCATCCATAAATAATCGTTATAATTACCTACAGAATAATTATTGTTATCTTTAACTCTTCTTAATAATCTATCTTTTACTATATCATCACTACACTCTAACCTAACAATATAATATTTATAACCTAATTTATCATAATATTCTTTTTTCAAATACCAGTTATGACTAAAACAACTATCCATTATACAACTATTATTATTTTTAAGAAGTAATTCTAAACGATATTTTTGTAATTCATTTCTTAAACTACCGTTATCACTATAATCATTTAAAAAACATCTAACCTCATCATTATTTAATATTACAGAATTATCATACTTAGATATTAAATTTGAAATATAACTTTTTCCGTGTCCAGTAAATGCATCAAATAAAATAATATATGGTTCCTTCTTATTGCCAATAACTATAGGAAATTTTATCAAAAATTCTTCTTTTATATTCATAACAACTCCTAAAATAATATATAAATTTATTTTATTATATCATTTACAATAATCAAAATTAAATTAAAAAGATAGGATTTTTAACTTCCTATCTTGATCTACCTTTTGTTTTCATAATTTACACATCAAATTCGTGCAACTAATGAGAATATTTCTTCATTTATCTTATCTTTATTTATTTCGTTTGCAGTTACAATTATTACACAATTTTTTGGTAATTCAAATGTAGATATTTTTCTATATTCTAATAATTCACAAAACTTTAATTGTTCTTCTTTTAATATAGTATCAATTTTATCAATTACTAAAAATTTACTTTCATTTGTACTTAATATTTCATTAAGCCATTTTGGTGGCATAAAATCAGTTCCATCATAATGACCATTCAATTCTTTTGCATCAATATTAGCAGGTAATACAACTGCTTCATTCAAGTCTTTACTAGATATAAAATCAACCAATATAGGTACAACATTTGCTTTGATATATGATAATAACATTTCTTTCTTATCTTCCATTATTTTCTTATACCTCCTCCTGGCATTTCGGCAAGTTTTGCCTCTGCTAATCTTTCTAATTTACTTTCATCGCCATGTGTCCATAAAGCATCAAAAACTGCCACAAATTCTGCTCCTAGTCCTGTAACGAAACTTCTTACTTTTTCTAGATTAGCATCATCTACTCGTGATAATCCCATAGTTGTTGCATATCTTTCAGCAGTATCTAATATTTTTATATCTCTATCAGTATAATTTTCATTTATTACATCATCTAATGTTATTACTTGTTGATTACAGAATTGTACAAATTCTTTTGTTATATCTTCCCCAACTAATGCTCTTAACATTTCAGGTCTACCTGTTGAATATAGCATTTTAGATGCCATTTCCCACTTTCTAGGGTCTGCATTAGGTTTTTCACCATCATATATACTTCTTAATGCTTCGCCTCGCTTAAAAGCAATGTAAGCATAAATTGCAGGGTGTATATTGTTTTCACTTGCCCACTTTAACCAACTTTCAGTAGTTGTCTTTATATATACATGAGCAAATTTATTTAATAATGGCTCTGCTAATTGATTTGCAGCTAACGAGTCTTTCATATCATTTCCTGCTACGACAATTCTTGCATTTTCTGGTAATTTCCATGCACCATTATTAACTCCTCTATCTAATGCTATATGAAATGCTATACCTTGAATACTTGGTAGTGCATTTGTTATTTCATCAAAGAATACAACATGAAGTCTATCTGGCTCTTCCTCGCATTTTTCTTTTAACTTTCTTAACCAACTTGGCATAGCCTCAAACATATCTCCCGTTTTTTCATCATATACACTCTTACCACTTAAACTTTCTAGTGTTGAATTACGAAGATATATAGTTTTACAAGTTGGATCAATTTGTTTTAGTATTGCAAATTTATTTTCTGATGAAGGTCCATGCAAGAATACTGCAACTCCACTTTCTATTGCTCCTCTTATAATTTCTTCTTCACTAACTTGTCCAAATTTAAAACCATAAGGATTTCTTCTTTTTTCAGCTTGTTTTCTTTCTTCTTCATATTGTTCTCTTTCCTCTGGTGTCATTTCAGGAATAACACTAGGAATTATATCTTTTGCAAATTTTTTATTTAAATATTTATACATATTTGTTGTTTTAAAATTTCCTCTATATTCATAATCATTAGAAAATTTTATTCCAGATGCAAGTAATGTTTTACTAACAAGCATTTTAGATTTTTCATCAACATACCATGTAATTGGTGAAACTTCTAACCAAACAATATCTCCTTCATTAACATCAACTCCGTTAGATAATTTAGTTTCCCTTCTGTAGCTATCAGATTTTACCCTTACATATTTTTTGCCCTTGTATTCAAATTCTTCATACTCTACAGGAATATACGTTTTAGAATTTTTATCCCATGTATATAAACCAGTTGTATATATCTTTCCTGTTCTTTTCAATCTACCTGCTGAAAATTCATATTCAAGTGTTCTATCTAGTCTTGAATTAACTGCATATTGTGGATATTCTCCGTACTCAACTTCCAATAATCCATTTCTTCCCCTCACTGCGTTCGAGGAAATATCAGAGATGTTAGAGAACGGTATAACTGGACGAACGCAACCAGACAGTATTAAATTAGAATCATAGCCACTATTATCAAAATCAACAATACTAATTCCACCAGCGCCATAAGCGGACGATAAATACCACCAACCTATTCTACCTTTTAAAGAACTATCGTCATCAACATGATCATCATTATTAACTTTAGCACCCAATAAGATTGCAAAATCAGATGCAGCACACTTTACACCTAATCGTTCTATAACATCTATTTTACTACTTCCAAATGTTTGTTCATATGAAAGTAATGTAAACTCTTTATCACTAAAATTCATAGTTAACCTCCATAATATTTTTACCATATTTTCGAAAATTTTTAAATCTTTTCATGTAATATTTACATATTTTATTCTAAAAACATAAATTCATAATTATTTACAATTATAAAAAAGTATCTTTTATTTTAATCTAGTATTTATAGAATCATTTTCTTGGCTTTCAAATACTGGTAAAGAATCAAAAGTAATCCCAAATAAATTTCTTCCTTCTCTATCATTTTGAAGTTTAAATCTATTATTTGAGAAAAAGTCATTATCTTTTACTGTATTAGCAGAATCAAAATATATATTATCTGATGATATACCACTTTCTATAAGTTGATCATATATTTTATCACCATATGCAATATTATAATGACTATCATCAATCTGCTCTATATAATCTTTCCAAATTTCAGGATTTTCTGCAGCAAATGGAGGATACTTATCCCAAATCATTCCATCTTTCGCAAACGCTCCTACAAATATCATAATATCATCTTTATTACTTCCAAAATGATTTACCATATAATCTACCATGCTACCAATTAAATCTCTAGTAGTTCTGGCTATATCGGAATGAGTAAGTGCAATTACATCTTTTTTTCTATCATACATTCTAACAACAGCACAATCTGCTGCAGGATAAACTAATGATATACTTCTACCAAAATCTTCCATTATTCTATAATGAGTTTCACGGCTCATAAATACTGAATCATAATTTTTAGGAACATTCCATATAGTTCCATCTCTATTAGCAGCATCACTCTTATATCCATTTGCAATTTCATCATATGTTATTTCATGACAAACTTCAGCACCTACAGGTTGATCCGGCATAACTAACTCATCTAAGCCTGTTTTTTTAGCATTATCAAATACATAGTCTATTCTAGTCTGAACATCTTTCATATCTTCACTAAAATATCTAGGTGAAGTCGTCCAAGCTATAATTTCTTGTCCTTTTATCGCATCTTTCTTTAAAGTAAAAGGTATAGCCCCAATACTTTCTAAACTTTCTAAATCATAATTTAATTCTTTTACTATATTTTTCATATTATCTCCCCTAACCAATTATAATATTAATACTTATAAAATCCTTCTTTTACTGATTTCCCTAACTTGCCTTCAGCAATATACTTATCAAGTATTTTTAGCATTCCTTTAAAGTTATATGGAAACATCATCTTCTTAAGTAGTGGACTAAATATTCCTGGTACTTTCTTATATTGTTCAACTACATTCTTAACAGTATTTAAACCAATATTGTCCATTATTTCAAATGGTCCCTTTGGAGCTCCTGTTCCAATCTTCCAAGCTCTATCTATACTTTCAGGATCAGATATTCCATTTGCCATTAAATCAAATCCACTAATTAAAAATGGTACTAACATAGAATTTAATAAATAACCATTCTTTTCCTTATTAACTGGTAAAGCAATCATTCTAATACTATTAGCAAAATCAATTACTTCATCAAAATATTTCTTATTAGTTCCATCATGCATCATAACTTCAGCTATATTTTTATCCCAAATATTATTCGCAAAATGTAGTGATAAGAACTTATCACTTCTTCCTGTATATTTAGCAAATCTAGATGGAAGCAAAGTAGAAGAATTTGTAACAAGTACAGTCTTATCATCTAAATAAGGAGCTAACTTTTTATAAAATTCTATCTTTTCCTTCTCATTCTCAGCCATAGCTTCAATCACTAAATCAGCACCCTCTACTGCTTTTTTCATATCTACTTCTAATTTAATTGAATTATATGCAGTATTAACCTTATCAATACACTCCTTATAATTAAAACTATCTTTATCAGAAAGTCCTAAAGCCCAATGACTATTATCACTATTCATTTCCTTTAATGTATCTTCATATATTTTTTTTAAATTATCTAGTTTAGGTTGAGTACGAGTCTTACTATCTTCACTCCTAAGCCATATAGTAACATCATATCCACAGTAAGCTGATTGAAAAGCTATTTGACTTCCTAAAACCCCTCCACCAGCAACTACTATTTTTTTATATTTCATTATTCCTCCTCGTACAAATAAAATAATATTATTTTATTTATACCATCTAATTTTATCACAATTGTTAGAAAATATTAATAATAGGTATTTCTCTTAAAATATTTATTATTTACTATTTTTCTTTCTGATAGGAAAACATCTATTTACATTATCACAATATTTTATATATTTCTTTCCATATTTCTTAGTTAACCATTTCTCTTCTGTATTAATAACAAGTATAGTCAAGAATAAATAATATAATATTGGTAAAAATATAAGATAAAAATTATTTATAAAAAACAAAACTCCAGTACAAATAAACATAAATGATACATATATAGGATTTCTAGTATAAGAATATATTCCTGTAGTTACTAATTTATTATTAACTATATTTTTATCTATCTTAGAACTAATCGCAGCCTGATACCATAAATATATACCAATAATTATAGAAATAAATCCTAAAAATATATAATAAATTCTTAAAATCAAATTATTACACTCATCCTTTGGTATTACTCCTTTAATAGATAAAATAACTCCTACTATAGTAACTATTACTATAGTAAATACATATATTGGTCCAACTCCCAAAACTGGTAAATGCCTCTTTTTCATAAATCCTCCTACTATCTAAATTATAGCACAAAAAAAACTCTAAAAAGAGTTTTATAAATTTATATTATAAGTTTTACCATTTTTATCTTCTACTTTACCTGATTTATAAAATTTATATTGATCAAAGACTTCATCTTCTACTACTTCTTTTAACTTATTAATAATTTCTTCTTTAGTCATATTATATAGTTTAGAAGCCTCATCTAATCCGACTACATATTCTTCTTTCTTTTCATATCCTTCTACATAAGAATCAGTATCTTCCCATTCTTTTATATCATCTTCATCTACTTCACCCTTAGGAGGCATACTAGTTAAAGCTTCTATCTTACCATCTTTTGTAACTTCTAAATCAGATAAACTAATCTTAGCCTCTTTATCGTTAAGGAAATAAACATATAAATCATCACCTATTTGATTAACTGCACTAACTACTACACCATAATACTTAGCCACAAACTTTTTCTTAGCCTCTATTACTTTATAGTCATCTTCCTTCTTCTCTTCTTTATTATTATATTTCTTTCCCCAACCTGCTTTAGTAGGCTTTTCTTCTGGATGTAAAATATAATATTTAAATGTTGCGACTACATCTTTTGCACTATACTTACCAAATGTACCACTCTTTGCAAAAGAAGCAATATCTTTTATAGAAACATTATGATAATGATTTATATGAGGAACAATAAATTGTTTTTCGCTAAATTTTACAACTTTACCAAATGTATTATCACTATCACCATATCCTACAAGACCAGGTAGTAAATTAGAAAATACATCTACCTTCTCATCTTTTGGAATAACTAACTTAGCTTCCACTTCTTCATATGTAAATAATTCATCATCCTTTGCCTCTTCAGTTGGCTTTAAATATTCTCCTATAGTAATTCCAGGATATACTTTTCTAGGATCTTCTCCTCTATATATATAATCTGCTTCCTCACCATTTGCCATAATTAAATGCCAGTGATCTCCATGTCTTAGAGCTTTAACAATTCTCTTAGGATCATTATCATCTTGAACAATAGGACTCTCTTCCTTATGTTCTAATCTACTAATATGACTATCATTATATTCTTCTATATTTATATGAGGAAATAAACTACTAGGATTATCATATGTTAAAACTTCACTTCCATCTCCTAAATATACATGATAGTGATCTCCATGTCTTTTTATACTTCTAACATCTTTACCAATCAAACTACTAGCTTTAACAACTTTTACTATACCTAAATTATTAATATTACCACCACTCTTAGATGGATCAGTATAAGTAATATGTTCTTTACCATCCTTTGTAAAAACATGCCAGTGATCTCCATGTTTAACCACTCTATCAATTTGACTACTATCAACCTGATCATCAACTAAAACAGATGTAGTGTCGTCCATTGCATAAGTAACTTTTTTAGGTTTAAAAGTATAATCAGTAGTATCTTTATTCTTACTACTATTTACACTATTCAACCCAACAATAAAACCACAAATAAATATAAATATACCTAATATTATTTTTTTCATATTACCTCCTCTTAAATATAAATGAAATAACTAAAAATATTGCTGCAACAAGTACAATAACTGAACCTGGCTTTAAATTAAAATAATAAGAAATTATAAGCCCAAGATAAATATATAATATTGATAAAACAATAGATATAACTAAAGTATCTTTATAACTTCTACTAAATTGCATAGCACTAATTACTGGAATAACTAATAAAGATGAAACTATTAAAGAACCAATTGTCTTAGCCGCAATACTAATCGCAATACCAGATAGTAATGTAAATATAAAATTAATTAACTTAGTATTAACTCCAAGTATCTTAGCACTATTACTATCAAAAGTAGATAAATATAACTCTTTGTAAATAACCTTATAAATTATTAAAACTATTATAAACATAATAATTACTAAATAAAATTCACTATCACTAATCGTAACAATAGATCCAAACAAATATGAACTAATAGAATTAGAATTACCAGTAAAACTAGTAAATATCCCTGCAAGCCCTATAGATACCGCAAGTATTATAACAGTAGATATTTCTTCATATGATTTTAATTTCTCTCTTATATATTCAATAGAAAGACCTGCTACACTACAAACTACTATAGAAGAAAGTATTGGATTTATCCCTAAAAAAAGTCCTATAGAAACACCTGCTAAAGAAGCATGTGACAAACTATCTCCCATCATAGATAATCTCTTTAATATAATAGGAAGACCAATTAAAGGTAAAATAATAGCTAATATTCCACCTACTATAAATGCTCTTCTCATAAATTCATAACTAAGTATATCAAGCATTTACTCCTCCTATTACTCCATCTTTTATCTCAAATATTTTGTCAGCATATTTCTTCGCATCACTTAAATTATGTGTAACCATAATTATAGTCTTCCCATTTCTACTTAACTCTTTTAATAACTCATATAATGTTATAGAAAACTTAGAATCAATACCAGTAGTAGGCTCATCTAAAATAATAAGTTTAGCATCTTTTATTAAAGCTAATAATAATCCAAATCTTTGTAATTGTCCTCCACTAAGTTCACTAAGTCTCTTATTAGAACATCTTTCTAAATTAACTAATTTTAAATAATCAGACACATCTCTATCTTTCTTTAAATAAGCTAAATGTATATCAACAGCCTCACTAACAGTAGTAGGAAAATTACGATATCCATTAACTGCATTTTGAGATATATAAGAAATGTCTTTATAATGATTATTCTTATCTATATAATCTCCAAATAACTTAATTTTCTTATAACTTTTTAAATTACCAAGAATTAAATTAAGTAAAGTAGATTTACCAACACCATTTTCTCCAATTATTAAATCAAACTCTTTTTCTTTAACTACTAAATTAATATCCTTTAATATTTTATTTTTATCATATCCAAACGATAAATTATTAATTTCAACTACATTATTCATTAAATGATTCAACCAACTTCTCTAAATTATATTTCATAAGTCCTACATAACCTTTTTTCATTTCTTCCTTAGTTAAAGATTCCATAGTATATAAAGTAGAAGTACGAGCTCCAGTATTTTTAGCTAAAGTCTCTGCTACTTTAGGAGTAGCTTTACCTTCAAAAAATATTGTCTTAATATTATGTTTTTTTGTAAAATCAGCTATTTCTTTTAACTGTTTAGCAGTAGGCTCATCTTCAGGTGATATACCAGTAACCGCAACTTGTTTTAAATTATAATCTTTTGCTAAATAATTAAATGCTGCATGTGATACTACAAAGTATTTTTCACTACTCTTAACACTACTTAATTTACTTTCAAATTCTTTGTCTAATTCTTTTAATTCATTTGTTAATTTATCAAAATTTTTCTTATAATAATTCTTATTATTACTATCTATTGATACTAATTTAGTATAAATAGTATCTGCCTCTATTATTGCATTCTTAATACTTAACCAAGTATGAGGATTAACATCATGATGATGTTTATCTTCTTCATGATCATCATGATCATCATCGCTCTCATCTTTTCCTTTTAATAAAGTTAGTCCTTGTGATAAATCTAAATACTTATTATCATCTTTACTAATAGATTTTAAATCATCAATAAAACTCTCCATAGAAGCCCCATTATATACTATTAAATCAGCCTTAACTATCTTAGTCATATCATTAGCCTTTAATTCAAAATCATGTGGTTCTTGATTATCTTTTATTATCATTCTAACATCAAATTTATCACCTGCTATAGACTTAACTAAATCATATACAGGAAAAAATGTCGTATAGATTACTCTCTTCTTACTAACTTCTCTCTTTCTAAAACATCCAGTAGTAACAACTACTCCCAATATTAATACAAATATCAATTTAAAAAACTTTTTCATATTTCCTCCGCATATTAATTTTATATGTTTAATAATATATTGTCAATACAATTTGAAAATATTTTTCAAATTAAAAAGAGTAGTCAAACTACTCTACATTACCAAATCTACTTATAGGAAATATAATATGTTTCGCAACTCCCTTAATAGAACTCCTATCAAAATATCCTAACATTCTACTATCTTCAGAAACTCCTCTATTATCTCCCATTAAATAATATTTGTTCTTAGGTACTTCTACTACATGTCCACATATATCATATGAATAATTACATGTATCTTTTATAGCATTATCATTTAAATATTTTTCCTTATATTCTTCGCCATTAATATATAATTTATTATTAGAATATAATAACTTATCTGAAGGCAATCCAATAACTCTTTTAATTATATAAGTACCATTAACATTCGCAACTACTATATCTCCTCTTTTAATAGGTCTAAATCTTAAACCTATCTCATTAAGTATCATAATATCTCCATCTATTAAATTAGGATTCATAGATGTCCCTTTTACTCTAACTGGATATATAACTAATTCTTTAATAATAATAATTACTAATAATATAATTAAATAAGGTAATATATCTTTCTTAAAATTTATTTTATTCATAACCCCTCCTAAAGAAAAAATAAGGCAAAAGCCTTATTATTTAGTTCCTCTTTCTTTAATACGATAAGCGCTCTTTCTACCCTTAAGGAAGTTAAGTTTAGCTCTTCTAACTTTACCTTTACGAACTACTGTTATAGCAGCAATTTGTGGTGAGTGAATTGGGAATACTCTGTTTACTCCAACTCCTCCTGAAATCTTACGAACAGTGAAAGTTTCAGAAACTGATCCACCTTTCTTAGAAGTAACTATTCCTTCATAAGCTTGGATACGACTTCTTTTTCCTTCAATGATCTTAACATCAACTCTTACAGTATCTCCTACACGGAATTCTGGAACATTAGGATTAATTTGTTTAGCATTAATCTTGTCAATAACGTTCATATTAAGTCTCCTCTCTATACATATTATCAAAATGATCACAATCTATATCTTTGATATTAGTAGTTCCTAGAACACCATATCCTAATTGGCGGATCACTTCTAATTGACGTTTAAAATTATAACACACTACTATTAATAATTCAAGCATTATACAATTATTTATCTTCTAAATCAGCTTCTTTTAATGTGTATTTATATATTACATCTCTATCTTCTAAATAGAATTCACTTTTTACATTATTAACTCTAGTATAAACAATAGGCTTATTAATCATCTTTCTAACATTTACTAATTCTTCTATACTAGATACTTTTATTAATTTAGAATCACTAGGAGCATAATAATCTCCAACACTATTTATAATATCTTTTTCATAAGTAGTTAATATTTCATTCAATCTAGTTAAATATTTATTACCCTTAACTACATACTTATTTATAAAATCAACCATATGAGTTAATACTAATAATCCAAGTAAAGTAAATATTGCAAAAAGTATAATATATACTAATCTATATTTATTCCACATAGTATCAGGAGCCTTTTCTTCATAACTACTTTCTCCAATAGAAGTAGTAGTAATTCTAAACTCTTCTTCTCCCAAAGGCATCACAACAGATGCTGCCTCTTCAGTCTTATCATGACTATCAACATATAGTACTATAGAAAGCTCATATCTACCTGCATTAGGTATATTTTTAACATATTCCATAGCTTGATTTTTATATTTGTCATAATTAACATCTATTGTTGTAGAAAAAGATATGTCTTCTCCATAACCACTATTTTGTTTAGCATAAGTTAAATCATCTTCATATTGATTAATTACTTTATTTGTTGCTTTATCATATATAGTTATTCTCGCAACACCATAATATCTATAAAAATACTTAACTTTATGAGCATACTTCATATTATAACCAAATCCAGCTCTTACATATGAAATATCATTAGTATTATATACCCTATTTTGTCCAACACAAACTCCATCCTTCTTACAAACAGAATAAGTAGAGCTAGATTGTTCTAATACTCTAATACTATTATCTTTAGTAGTATATGTAGCCTTATATGCAAAAAATGCCGCTACTATAAAAAATATTATAGAAGTAATTAAACCACTCGCAACTCTCGCTTCATATGAGAAATAAAACTTACGTGGTTTCACTTCACTACTTAAATTTATAACTTCTTCCTTTTTCTCATAATTATCATAATTATCACTAAATTTAAAGTAGTTTTCTTTTTCTTCTTTTTCTTCTATCTCTACATGAGGAGTATCTAAATTAAATTGATTTATATCATTATTATCTAATATATCTAACTCTTCAATCTTATCATTTATCTTTATATTTTTTAATTCTACTTTATCATTAACTACTTTAGTACTAACCTTATTATTTTTTAAAGTATCTTTACTTTTCTTTATACTAATATTTTTCTTAGTAGTACTCTTTTTAACATTAGTATTTTTCTTAGTAATAGTCTTCTTCTTAGTATTATCCTTATCTTTTTCTTTAACACTCTTATAATTAGATTTCTTTCTATAATACTCTTTTTTAGTACTCTTACTACTATTCTTTCCTTTTTTCTTAACACTATCAGCCATATTATCACCCTAATCTCTACTATAAATAGTATACAACACAAAATAAAAAAAGAAAATATCTATTTCCCTTTTCCATGACTTATTTCTTTTAAATATTGATTTTTAATCTCTAACTGTTTTAGCGCTTTCTTCTTTAATAATTGAAGCTTATTACTCATCTTCTTTAGTTCTTTCTCATTTAAATATTCTCTATATTTATTCTTAACTTGTTTTCTAAATCTTTCTATATGATCAAGTACCCTAACTGCTCCATCATCATCATCCCCAGTTAAATCATCTATCGCATCACTTACTAATTTATTATATCTTGCACTAACTATTTTAGAAATAAAACTACATTTTAAATCATCATCAACTAATAAAAAATTAGTAATATCATGCCCACTAATATTACCACTCTTATCTTTAAGCGTATTAAAACCATCTAGTTCTACTAATACTTTTTTACATACTTCAATTTCTTTATTAGTTAATTTATACATATTACCTCTCTAATAAATCAGGTCTTTTTTCTCTAGTTCTTTTAATTGCCTCATTCATTCTATATTCTTCTATTTTGGCATGATCTCCATTTAATAATACTTCTGGTACATCCATACCCATAAAACTTCTAGGTTTTGTATACGTAGGATAATCAAGTAAATTATTATTAAAAGAATCATTAATATGACTAGAAGTATTAATAACTCCTGGTATCAATCTTACTATACTATCAACTATCGCGCAAGCTGCTATCTCTCCTCCAGTAAGTATATAATCTCCGATAGATATTTCCATATCAACCAAACTTCTTATTCTCTCATCAAATCCCTCATAATGACCACATATTAATATTATATGTTTATAAGTACTTAATTTATAAGCTATATCTTGCTTATATTGTACACCATCTGGTGTCAAAAGTATAACAAGTGAATCTTTAGTTTTTATATCTTTTAAAGCATCATATATAGGTTGAACCATTAAAACCATTCCAGCTCCTCCACCATATGGAGTATCATCTACCTTATTATGTTTATCCTCAGTATAATCCCTAAAATTAACTATATTAATTTCTACTCTTTTTAAATCTATTGCACGCTTAATAATAGACTCACTAAATACACCATTAAACATCTCTGGAAATATTGAAAGTATATCTATTTTCATAATAAATCACCTACATCTACTATTATTTCTTTTTTAGCTTTATCTATTTTTTTTATCATAGGAGAATTAAATGGTATTAAACATTTATTAGTTCTAATAATTTTATTAGTAGAAGATGCATAAAACACTTCTTCTATTTCTAATTCTATTCCATTAGTATCTACTATATTATAATTTACTAAATCACTATCAAGCACTTCATTATCATCTAGTATAAGTAAACTCTTATCAAAGTATACTTTCTTACCAACTAAGAATAATACTTGATTAATATTATTATACTCATCTAACATAACCATATCAAATGTCTTATGACGTCTATAAGTTTTAATTAAATATTTTTTATCATCAATTATTAAACTATTACCTTTAACAAATACTTTATCTTTATATAAAAAATCACTTCTAATTCTAAGTTCTCCTTTAATACCATGAGTATTTACAATTTTACCTATATATATCTTATCCATTATTTACCTAATTCATATAGAAGTATACTACAAGCAACTCCCACATTCAAACTCTCTACTTTATCACTCATATTTATATAAAGACTACTAGTAGCCATATCACTAATTATATCTCTAACACCATTTCCTTCATTACCCATAATAAGTACATAATTACTACTATTAACCCCTCTAACATCTTCTCCACAATTAACATTAGTAGTATAAATATTATTATAATTACTAAGTATATCAATAAGTTCATCTACTCCACTTACTCTATATATATTTATATGAAATATCATACCTTGAGTCGCTCTAACAACTTTAGGATTATATAAATCAACGCATCCTTCACTAAGTATAATAGAACTAACTCCAAACGCTAAAGCACTTCTAATAATAGTACCTAAATTACCAGGATCTTGTACTTCATCTAATACAAGTATCTTATCTCCAAAATTAGTATTAGAACTAATCTTTTTACATAATCCAATAACTTGAGGAGGATTATCTAAACTAGTAATCTTCTTCATAACATCATAACTAACTAATATAGAATCTCTATAGTTATTAGTACTATAAACTTCTACTAATAACCCGCACTTCCTAGCCTCTTCTACTAAATGTTCTCCCTCTACTATAAACTCAAAATTTATATCTCTATATTTTTTTAAACTAAGTTTACTAAGATATTTAACTTTATTATTACTAGTACTATCTATCATAAAAACTCCTTCATTTCTTTCCTATATTTTTTATAATCACCTATATTTTCAGAAACAACTCCCCAAAATCCACTAGAATGATCTGCATAAACTAAATGAGATAACTCGTGTACAATAACATAATCTAAATATTTAATATCTCTTTTCATAAGTTCTAGATTAAGTGTAATAACATGAGTCCTAGTATTACATACTCCCCATCTACTCTTCATCTTACGAATTCTAAGTTTAGGGTAAGGAATACTTCTAGAAAAATTATTATAGTAATAATTTAATCTCTCTAAAAATATAACTTTAGCCCTATCTTTATAAAATTTATCTATATCAAAATCTTCTCCAATAAATACCTTATCTTCTCCAATAGATATTGTAGTATAACTAACTTTAACTATATCATATCTTTTACCTAAATAAAAAAATCCACTATTATTATTAACTCTCTTCGAAATAACTTTAACCATTTCTTCTATTTTATCTCTATTATTATTAATTAATTTAATTATTTCTCTATTAGAAGTATGTCTATTAGTAGTAATAACTAAATTACATTCATTATCTAATCTTAAATAAGTATTCTTATTATTCTTTATTATAATTTTAATGTCATTTATTCCATCTATATCTACATTCATATTATCACTCGCATTTATTATACTATATTTACAAAAGTAAAAGAAGTTATTTTACTAACTTCTCTTATTATACTTATTTATTATCTTCTTCTATTAATACTACATCTTTTTCTTTATGATCATACTTAAATGCATAATCAACACCAGTCTTAACATCTATTTCATAGTCAATTGGTCCATATGTCTCAGTAACTGTTCTATATATTATTCCAGGTCTTTGCATCATATAAGTTAAAGTAATCTTTCTCTTTCCTGGTACAACTAATATATAAGGTTTAAAGCCCTTCGCATCAAATACAGGTTTTTCCCCATCTACTGCTTGAACATTAATTGTATAAGTCTTAAGACCAGCTACTGTTGCGATTCTTATTCTAACTGCATCTGGATGCATACTTAAGAATTCTTCTCTTCTTTCTTTTTGTTCTTTAGAATATTTTGCTCCTAATATTCCACAAAATACCATGACTGCTACCATGACTCCAATTATTATATATTGCATATTATCCTCCTATCTATCTCTAACAACTGCACTATATTTATTGACTACTTTATTAACTATTTCGTCAAATTCTTTATTAACCTCTTCTGTAGTTAATGTCTTATTATTATCTTGGAATAATATATTATAAGCAAGAGCCTTCTTACCACTTAATTTATCTCCCTCATATATATCGAATAATTTAACACTATTAACTATTCTAGAAGAGTTTAATACACGCTTAATATCTCCTGCATTAACATCCTTAGAAACAACAAATGAAACATCTCTTGATACACCAGGATATTTAGGTGCCTCTACATATTTTATATTCTTAACAGGTTTTAGTAATTTATTCATACTTAATTCAAATACATATAAATCATCTTTACAAACATTAGGATGAACTCTACCAATAATACCTATAACCTCATTATCTAAAGTTATATAAGCACTCATATAAGGATGCATATCACTATTATCACATGGAATAAATGAATATCTATTACTAAATCCCATATATCTTAATAAGTCTTCTACAATACCTTTTACTAAGTAAAAATCAGTTTTAAAATTGTTTATTCCATTACCTATATAATTACCTTCAAGTAAACCAGCAATTAATGTATCTTCATTATAATTAACATCATATACTTTACTAATCTCATATAAGAATATATCGTCTACTTTTCTAGACCTATTATAATTATATACCCCAATTAATGAATTAATCAAGGAACTTCTAACAACACTTTTATCACTACCAAGTGGATTAGGTAAAACTATTCTATCAATATTTCTATATGAAAACTTGAAAGAATCAACTGGATTTATTAACGTATAAGTCTTAACTTCATTTAATCCATAACCTCTAAGTCTCTTAGATATCATTTTACGATATTTAACATCTCCCTTATATTCACCCTTCTTAATAATAACTCTAGGTAATGTAGAAACTAAATTATCATATCCATATAATTTACCAATCTCTTCAGCAATATCATTAATATTAGGTTCTATATCAAGTCTTCTATTAGGAATAATAACAATAAATTTATTATCTTCATATTTATATTCAAATTGTAATCTATTAAGTTCATTTTCTATATCTTTATCACTAATAGTAATACCTAACATAGATGATACTTGATTACCAGTAAAAGTAACTGTTTTTATTTTCTTATCAATATTATCATATAATACTTCTCCTTCTAACACTTTAGCAGAAGCATACTTTTCTAATAATTGACAAGCTCTCTTAGAAGCCTCTTCACTATACTCATAATTTAAACCTTTACCATATCTAATAGAAGCTTCACTTCTAAGATCTAGTCTATTAGCAGTATTTCTAATAGATACAGAATCAAATATAGCAGACTCAATAAATATATTTTTAGTATCTATACTAATTTCACTATTGGCACCACCCATAACTCCAGCTATACACTCTATATTTTTATCATTACTAATAACTATATCTTTAGAAGATAACTTACGTCTAACTCCATCAAGTGTAGTTACCTCTTCATTATCTAATGCATCTCTTACAATAACTTTGCTACCTAATTTATCATAATCAAAGAAATGTAGAGGTTGACCATATTCAAGCATAACATAATTAGAAATATCTACTACATTATTAATACTTCTAATACCAACACTTTCTAATCTCTTCTTAATAAATGCTGGAGACTCTCCTATCTTAACATCCTTAACCATTCTACCAACATAATAACTACATTTAGAACTCTTAACTTCTAATTTAATATAATTATTAACATTATCATTAATTGTATTATAACTAATCACAGGTAAATTAATTTTTCTATTTAAAACAGCCGATACAATATAAGCAAATCCTATATGGTAGTAGCAGTCATTATTTCTATGTTTATGAATATCTAGTTCAAATAAAGTATCATTACCTATATACTTAAATACATCTTCTCCAACAACGCATTCTTCACCTAACTCAGTAATACCCTTCTTTTTAACTTCATCAGTTGCTTCTTCTAAACCAAGTTCAAATAAAGCGCAAAGCATACCATTAGATACTTCTCCTCTAATAACACCACTCTTTATCTCACCACCTGGAAGTACTGCCCCAACTTTCGCAACTATTACTTTAATACCTTCTCTAACGTTAGGCGCACCACATACTATATCAAGTACTTCTTCTCCTATATCTACCTTACATAAATGCAAATGATCACTATTAGGATGTTTTTTAACTTCTAATACAAGACCAACTACTAAATTTTTAATATATTTAGAGATAACTCCTTCTACATTTATATCTTTATTAGTAACTAATTTTGCTAATTCTAAAGAATCTATATCACTAATATTAACATAATCATTAACCCAATCTAGATTTATCATTAATCATCCCTCCTATCAAAGTTAGTTACTTCTCTTAAATCAGTATTATAAAATACTCTAACATCTTTTATAGAATACTTAAGCATTGCAAGTCTTTCTGCCCCAAATCCAAATGCAAAACCACTCCATTTACTTGGATCATATCCTGCTCCTCTTAATACATTAGGATGTACAATACCAGCACCAGCTACTGTAATCCAACCAGTATTCTTACATATATTACAACCATCTCCATGACAATTAAAACAAGATATATCAACCTCTACACTAGGTTCAGTAAATTGATAATAACTAGGTTTAAAACGAGTAACTGTATCCTTACCAAATAACTTCTTAACTATCACATCTATTGTACCTTTTAAATCAGTTAAACTAACATTCTTATCTATTAGTAATCCCTCTATTTGAGTAAATTGATGAGAATGTGTCGCATCATCATTATCTCTTCTATAAGTCTTACCAGGACAAATTAATCTAAGAGGAACATCTCCATTTGTCTTAAGCATCTCTCTAACTTGTACTGGACTAGTTTGACTTCTTAAAAGTATCTCTTCTCCTTCTATATAGAAAGTATCTTGAGCATCTCTTGCAGGATGTCCCTTAGGTATATTTAACATTTCAAAATTATACTTATCTTCTTCAACCTCAGGTCCATCTACTACATCATAACCCATAGACATAAATACTTCTTCTACTTCTTCAACTAATTTCTCTAATATATTAGGAGCACCAACTCTAACATTTAAACCATCTATTGTTATATCTATCTTTTCACTCTCTAATTTCTTATTAAGTAAATAATTATCTATCTCACTCTTTTTCTCATTAAACTTACTATCAAACAAATTAAATAACTCATTAACAATCATTCCAAATTCTTTCTTCTTATCAGCTGCTACATCTTTAATAGAAGAACGAAGTTCAGTAAGTATACCCTTCTTACTTAAATATTTAATTCTAATATCTTCTAATCCTCTAGAATCATTAACTTCTCTCAAATCTTTCAATAAATTTTCTCTTATCTTCTCTATCATATTTTCCTCCAAAAAAAGACTATAACATAAGGACGAACAACCGCGGTACCACCTTATTTTATAGCCTCTATACACTCAAATATTTTTAACGCAAATAACTCGCTTGTTGCCAAGAACTCATAGAGTGAATTCATTAACTCATATTATGTATTTTCACCAACCATACACTCTCTTAAAATATTACATTAACTACTATTTTCTAATCACAGTCTTTATACAGTCATCAATTCTTTTTCTTTCTCTTTATATAAATCTTCTATTTTCTTATTATATAAATTAACTTCTTCTTGTACCCTATCTTCCCATCTTTCAGCTTCATCCTTAGGGAGTTTAGCTTCTTCTATAGTTTTTAATATATCACGTCTAACATTACGTAATGCAATCTTAGTTTCTTCAGAATACTCTTTTACTTGTTTAACTAATTCTTTTCTTCTATCCTCAGTTAACTTAGGAATATTAATTCTAATACTTTCTCCATCATTAATAGGATTAAATCCCAAATTAGCAACATTAATACCTTTTTCAATATCTTTTAAACTACTCTTATCAAAAGGTTTAATAAGTAACTCAGTAGCCTCTGGTACAGTTATATTAGCAATAGACTTTAATGGAGTTAAACTACCATAGTATTCTACCATTACTTTATCTAAACTAGATGGATTAGCACGACCTGCTCTAACATTTTTAAATCCATTTAATAAATTTTCTAATACTTCTTCTGCTCCCATTTCAAATTCTTCTATAAAATTATCCATAAAACACCTCAAAAATATTATATTATAAAAGAAATAATATTACTAGTATTAATTATTAATAAAAGAAAAAAGTGGTAAAACCACTTAAGCATTCTTAATTTGAGATGCTACTTCTTCAGCAAAGTTTTCTTCTCTCTTTTCAATTCCTTCTCCAACAGCAAATCTAACCATTGATAAAATCTTACCACCATTATTAGATACATATTGACCAACTGTTAAACCTGAATCTTTAATAAAGTCTTGTTCTTCTAATACTATTTCTTTAAAGAATTTATTTAATCTACCTTCACTCATCTTTTCAAGTATAGCATCAGGCTTATTAGCATTCTTTGGATCATTCTTAATTTCAGTTAAAATAACTTCTTTTTCATGTAAAACATCTTTTTCAGGAACTTCACTTCTAACAGCAGCAATTGGATTCATTGCAGCAGCTTGCATAGCAACATCTTTAGCAACTTCTTCATTTGCTCCATTTACAGTAACTAAAGCTCCAATCTTACCACCCATATGTTTATAAACTCCAAAGAAATCTCCATCTTGCTTAGTAACTTTAACAAAACGTCTAAAAGATAACTTTTCTCCAATTGTTGCTACTAAATTAGTAAGTTTTTCTGAAATAGTTTCACCATCAACTACTAAGTTTAAAACATCTTCATTTGTATTTACTTTATTTTCTAATATAGCCTTAGCAAGTAAATCAACAAAATTTATAAATTTTTCATTTGAAGCAACGAAATCAGTTTCACTATTTACTTCTACTACTACTGCATTATTACCATCAACAAGTATTTGGCATAATCCTTCAGCAGCAATTCTAGATTGTTTCTTTTCAGCCTTAGCAATACCATGTTCTCTTAACCAGTCAACTGCTTTTTCCATATCTCCGTTAACTGCAGTAAGAGCCTTCTTACAATCCATCATTCCTGCACCAGTTTTTTCTCTTAATTCTTTTACGCTATTTGCATTTATCATATTTTCCTCCTATTATTACAAGAAAAAGGATGTTGCCATCCTCCTCCCCATTATTTATTTAATGCTTCAACTAATTCTTTTTTCTTCATTGTAGAATAACCTTTAATACCATTTTCTTTAGCCATTTCTTTTAATTCAGCTAAAGTCTTAGTATTTAAATCTTCTACTACTTCTTCCTTAACTTCTTCCACTATTTCGATATTTTTAGGCATTTCTTCTACTATTGTAGTTGTCTTATTCTTATCTTCTTCACTTATAAAATCAAGTACTTCGTTATTATTAACTTCAGCAATTGCATTAGTTAATACACCAATTAATAATTTAATTGATCTAACAGCATCATCATTTCCAGGAATAACATAATCTACTAAATCTGGATCACAGTTAGTATCTACAACTCCAAATACTGGAATTCCTAAAATTCTAGCTTCTTTTATAGCATTAAGCTCTTTATGAGGGTCAACTATTACCATAGCTTGTGGTAATCTAGACATTTCACGAACTCCTCTTAAGTTCTTATTTAATTTTTCATATTCTTTCTTAAGTCCTATTACTTCTTTTTTAGGTAAAGCTTCAAATGTACCATCTTTTTCCATTTCTTCGATAGCTTCCATTCTCTTAACTCTTGATCTAATAGTCTTAAAGTTAGTTAATGTTCCACCTAACCATCTTTCATTTACAAAGAACATATTTGTACGGTTAGCAGCCTCTTCCATAGCTTCACTAGCTTGTTTCTTAGTTCCAACAAATAGAACCTTTCCACCTTCTTGAGCAATATTCTTCATTGCTTCATAAGCTTCTTCTAAACATTTAACTGTTTTTTGTAAATCGATTATATAAATGTCATCTCTAGATGTATAGATATATTCTCTCATCTTAGGATTCCAACGTCTTTTTTGATGTCCAAAATGAACACCAGCTTCTAATAAATAATTCATTGATACTATTGTCATATTTTTTCTCCTTCGTTATATCTTCTATTAGTTTCGAAAATTTATCACCTATAAGGCACTAGATAAATTAATTCACTAATATGTTTATTTTTCAAGTGCAGCAATTATTTCTGCTTTTTTAAGTCCAGTTACACTGATCTTTTTCTTCTTAGCAACTTCTTTTAATTCAGCAACACTCATCTTACTGTAATCAACTGCTTCTTTTTCTTCTTTTTTAGTTTCTTTCTTAGTAGCCTTAGCACCAGCAACTTCTACTTCTACTGTTGACTTAACTTCATTCTTAACTAACTTACCTAGAAGACCCTTCTTAGAAAGTTCTACTATATTTGTAAATTGTTTTGGATCATTAATTGCTATTTCACTTAACATCTTTCTGTTAATTTCAATACCTGCCTTAGTTAATCCAGAAATAAATTTAGAATAACTAATATCATTTAATCTACAAGCAGCATTAATTCTTGTAATCCATAATTTTCTAAAGTCTCTCTTACGAGCCTTTCTATCTCTAAAAGCATAATCACCTGAAGTCATTAATTGCTCTTTAGCTGTTTTATAAAGTCTGTGTTTACTTCCCCAGTAACCTTTAGCAGCCTTTAATACTTTTTTATGACGAGCCTTAGTTGTAGCTCCTGTTCTTACTCTTGCCATTTTGTCCTCCTATTATATTGTTAGATTCTTAAATCTTCTTCTATCAGCTCTAGATAAATCATGTCCTCTTCTACAGCTTCTGTTAAATTTTGTACTCTTTGATCCAGTATTATGTCTAGATCCTGGTTTTCCTACTTTTATATCATTCTTACGAACAATAAAAACTTTCTTTGAACCCTTATGTGATTTTAATTTTGGCATATTTTCCTCCTAGTTTCTTTCTTTAATTGATGTAAGTAGCATTGTCATCATTCTACCATCAAGTGTAGGTTTTTGCTCAACTACTGCAATATCTTTGCATGCTTCAGCAAACCTATTTAATACCTCTATTCCAAGTTCAGTATGAGCCATTTGTCTACCTTTAAATCTAATAGATACTTTTACTCTATCTCCCTTAGAAAGATATTTACTAGCATTTTTAAGTTTAGTTTGAAAATCTCCAACATCAATTACTGGTGATAATCTAAACTCCTTAAGCTCAGCCATATTTGCTTTTTGTTTTTTTAGAGCTTCCTTAGCTTTCTTCTTTTTTTCATAGATATACTTGCTATAATCCATAAGTTTTGCAACCGGTGGATTTCCATTTGGACTAATTAAAACTAAATCTAGGGAAGCATAACTTGCAAGTGTTAAAGCGTCCATTGTGGATTTTACTCCTACTTGTTCCCCATTAGGTCCTATTACTAAAACTTGAGGAACTCTAATCTGCTTATTAATTAATAAATCATTTTTGTTATTAATATCAAACACCTCCATAAGCATTTAAAAAGTGGATATAGAAATCCTATACCCACTTAAAAAACGTAATTATTACGGCTTTAATACCTACAGCTAATGTGCTATCAGGTGGATATAAATCTCTTTCCTCTTTTCAACAACTAATATTTAATCATATTACTACTATTTTGTCAACATTAAAATTTAATTCTATCATTTATATAAGATACTATATCTTCTACTTTTATATTAACTTGTTCCATAGTATCTCTATCTCTTACAGTAACTTCTCCACTCTCTATTGTATTATCATCTATTGTTATACAAAATGGAGTACCAATCGCATCTGCTCTTCTATATCTCTTACCAATATTTGAAGAATCATCATAACTAACCATAAATGTTTTAGATAACTCATCTCTTAACTTAGCAGCATATTCACCATGTCTTTTCTTAATAAGTGGTAATACTGCAACTTTATATGGAGCAAGATATGGCTTTAATTTAAGCACAACTCTAACTTCTCCATTAACTTCCTCTTCACTATAAGCCTCATTAAGAACAGCTAAAACAGTTCTATCAAGTCCATAAGTAGACTCAACTATATATGGCACAAACTTCTCATTTGTATCAGGATCTAAATACATTTGAGGAACACCACTATACTCAGTATGACGACTCAAATCAAAATCAGTTCTATTATGAGTACCATTAACTTCTCCCCATCCAAAACAGAACTTATACTCAATATCACAAGCTGCCTTAGCATAGTGCGCTAACTTCTCATGATCGTGATATCTAAGTTTTTCACTAGGTAAACCAAGTCTTTCAAAAAACTTCTTACCATATTCTTTAAAATAATTATATAACTCTTCATCTTCTCCCTTATGACAAAAAGTCTGATATTCCATTTGTTCAAACTCAATAGTCCTAAAAGTAAAATTACCAGGAGTTATCTCATTTCTAAAAGCCTTACCAATTTGTCCAATACTAAAAGGTAATTTACATCTCATAGTTCTTAAAACATTTAAATAGTTAACATATTCTCCTTGAGCATTTTCAGGTCTTAAATAAACTTTGTTTTTAGCATCATTTATAACACCTCTATTAGTCTCAAACATTAAATTAAATTGTCTAATATCAGTAAAATCATGTTTACCACAATTAGGACAAGCAATATGTTTATCTTTAATAAATTCAAACATCTCTTCTTGACTCATCGCATCAGCCTTAGCATCTGGATATAAATCTTCTATTAAATTATCAACTCTAAATCTACTCTTACAATTACGACAATCTATTAAAGGATCACTAAATGAAGACACATGTCCTGATGCCTCCCATACTCTAGGATGCATCAAAATATCAGCATCTATCTCATATGCATTATTTCTATTTTGAATAAACATATATCTCCAAGCATCTTTAATATTATTTTTAAGTCTTGCTCCTAATGGACCATAATCCCAAGTATTAGCTAAACCACCATATATTTCACTTCCTTGGAATATATATCCATATTGCTTAGAATAATTAACTAAATCTATCATCTTTATATCTCTCATAAACTCTCCCTTATAATATCTACTATTTTATCTTTATCAGACTCTATTATCATATATTGACTAGGTCTCATATCAAATAAATTATTCTCATATAATTTATATAATATCTTAATTATATCAGTAAAATAATAATTAACGTTATATAAAATTATCTTTTTATATTTACCTATCTGAACCTGACATATAGAATTAAATAACTCAGTAATAGTCCCAATAGAACCAGGTAAAAATAATAAAACATCACTAATTTCATATATCTTATTAAATCTCTCCATAGTATTATCATAATAATAACTATCACTATACTTATTATTATCAGGTAAATAATATTTAACACTAACTCCAGTAATTTTCTTATTATTATTTAAAAAACTACTGTAAACATCACCCATTAAACCACTATTACTAGCCCCAAATACTAAATCAACATCTTTAATTTTAGAAATATCATCTATTAATTCCTTAGATAAAATACTATATTTATCATCTATTTTAGAACTACTACATCCAATAAATAAATTCATATGCCTCCTATATTAATACATTTATAACACTTTGTAAAGTTAACCACTAATATGTTCTATCTGTTTTAAAAAGTCTTTACTCTTCATATATATACCAGTATACCTATCATAATAATCACTTAAAAATCTATTAATTTCATAACTAACATTTTCACTAATATTTAATTTACTAATATTATTAATATCTACATAATAATATAACCTTATCATCTTAATCGCATCATGTGATACAATCTCCTGATCGCTGTAGCAATTACTACATACATATCCACCACTACTGCTAGATAAACTAACTATAGAATTAACTCCTCCACAATAACTACAAGAATCAATAGAAGGTCTAACTCCCAAATAATTAAGTAATTTAACTTCTATCATATTAGTAATAACTAAAGGATTAAAATTATCATTAATCTTATTAAGACCAGCAATTATTATAGGAAACATACTACTATCATTATTCTCTTTACTAACTTGATTAACTAAATCAATTATATAAGAAGCATAACTAATAGAAGTAAGATTACTAACTATATTATTATAACTATTAATAACATCACAACTAATAAGTGTAGATAATCCATCACTCTTATAATAAACATTAAATCTACCATAAACTAACTTTCTACTAACACCCCTAAGCTTACTTTTAATATTACGACAACCCTTACTTATAACCCCAATAACACCATATTTATCAGTTAAAACATTAAGTATCTTACTAGACTCGCTATAATTAACCTCACTAATTATTAAACCATCAAACTCTTCTATTTTTCTATTCATCGTCAAGTCCTAATTCCTTAAGTAATCTATCTTGATTTCTCCAATCTTTCATAGTCTTAACATATGTTTCTAAAAATACTTTCTTACCTAAAAACTTCTCCATATCATATCTTGCTCTAGAACCAACCTCTTTAAGCATAGAACCATTTTTACCAATAATAATCTTTTTAATATTTTCTCTATCAACTACTATTAGTACTTGTATATGAACTATATCTTCTTCCTCATTATAATTTTCAACTAAACAAGTAACTTCATGTGGAATCTCATCTCTAGTAAGTTCTAATATCTTTTCACGAACAAACTCTCCCATAATAAATCTAGTAGAAACATTAGTTAACTCTTCATCATCATATAACTTATCACTATCAATTAAATATTTCTTAATAGTCTTAATTAAATCTCCTAAATTATTACGCTTAGCACTAATAGGTATAACTTCATCAAACTTATATATATCATTTATCTTAGTAATCTCTTGAAGTAATACACTCTTATCTTTAATTAAATCAATCTTATTTAATATAAGTAATATAGGAACACCCTTATCTTTAATACGATTAAGTATAAATAAATCACCCTTACCAAATCCCTTAGTAGAATCAATTAAAAACATTATCGCATTAATACCATCAACCGAATTATAACTCTTCTTATTCATTATATTACCAAGTTTATGTACAGGCTTATGAATACCAGGAGTATCTACAAATACTATCTGTGAATCACTATCATTATATATCCCCTCTATTATATTTCTAGTAGTACCACTAACATTAGAAGTAATAGCTAACTTCATCCCAATTAAACTATTAAGTAAAGTAGACTTTCCAACATTAGGCCTACCAACTATACTAACAAATCCACACTTCATATAACCTCCTATAATAACGCTAAAATCCTAGGTATAAATATAATACCACCAACTACAGCAGAAATTATTGCCATAACAAGTACAGCCCCAGCCGCACAATCTTTGCTATTACCTGCTAAAGTATTATACTCAGGACTAACTAAATCAACTAAATATTCCAAACTAGTATTAAATAACTCAGCCATAAAAATTAAACCAATCATAATAAATAAACATATAAAATCTAGTTTACTAATATGTAGTATAAAACCAAGTATAATAACTAAAACACTACAGAAAAAATCAACTAATAAATTTTGTTCTCCTCTAAATCCTATAACTATACCATTAAAAGCATATTTAAAACTCTTAAATAATTTTTTAATAGAAAAACTCTTATCTTTTAATTTCATATAAATCTAATACCTCATCCTGTTTCTTAAACATAACTTCCTCATCCTCCTTAGTCATATGATCATAACCAAGTAAATGATAAAACCCATGTACTCCTAAAAAACATATTTCTCTAAGTAAACTATGCCCATATTCTAAAGCCTGACTACGAGCCTTATCAATAGATATATATATATCACCAAGTACTCTAATATCACCAGGTAAAAATAAAGAATCATCATCCTCTAATGCAAAAGTAATAACATCAGTCTCTCTATCTATATTTCTATAATTCTTGTTAAGCGTATGAATATAAGAATTATCTACAATAATAACATTAAAGTATGTATCAACTAATCCTTCCTTATCCATTGCTCCATAAAGTACTTTTTCAAGCATCTCTAACTCTTCTATATCTTCATTAACTAAACTACTAAACTCTATCTTATTCACTTAAATCACCACCACAACATATATAAACAAAACTAAAAATAACAACATAAATATATTACAAATTATCTCCCTATATTTAATAGGTATTATATTATATATCTTCTTAACAATAATATATATAATATATCCTAAAACACCACCAATTATATTTAAAATAATATCATCAACATCAAATACTCTACCAATAGAAAGTTGCACTACTTCTATAGTAAAAGATGTAACTATAGTAATAATCAAAGGAACATTCAAATTATTACTCTTAGTATAATAACTAATAAAGAATCCAAAAGGTAAAAACATACAAACATTACCAATTACATTCTTTATAAATAATCTACTACCAAAAGCATACCTAAACATTTCTTTAAAAGGAGTAAAATTATTACCACTCCAGGAAACATAATCTTGAAAAGTAACTATCTGGAACAAAGATAAAACATATATTATAAATAGTAATGTAATAATATCTTTAAACAAATAAATCTTTTGATGATTTTTAATAATATAAGCTATTCTAATCGATATAATTACTACAATAGATATAGTAATCATAGGCCATATAATATTTCTAGCATTTCTAAATACATTAATAAAATTATTCATAAATACCTCGCTACTTATATTTTACTATTTATTAAAAAAAAAGAAAAGTTAACTTTTCTTTTTACCAATCTTTATAATCTTTAAATCTTCTTTTGGAAGTAAAGAAGTATTATCCACATCAGTACTTGATGTATATCCTGTAACAATATCATCTTCTATACTACCATCATAAGTATAATAAATACCATCTTTTTCTACCTCTTCAATAAAAAAATCTTTTCCAAATATTTTTTTACTATTATTTTCATCACTAAAAGTATCATGAAAATATCTTTCATATGAATGATTATCTCTAATCTTATAAATATTACTATTCATTATCTCAATAACTTTTTCTTTTACTTCGCAACTTATATATTCATCATTATTTTTAGTATATTGTGAAGAAATAACATATTCATTTGATTCTTTTTCTCTATATAATTTTGCTTCAAAAGTATAAAAACTAGTTTCCCTACTGCTCTTAGCAAATACTGTTTCTTTATAAGTTCTAAAAGATTCTTTTTCATTATGAGTAATACTTATATTAGATAAACGATGTGTCATAGCATTAATTACATTGTTAAATTCCTTATAAAGGCTAGAAGATTGTATCAAAATTATAGTATCAAAATCTATTATCTTCATACTATTCCACCATATATTTATTTTTTATTTTAGCTCGTTCAATAACTTCTTCTCCAATATCTTCCTTAGAATCATTGTTCAATGGAGATTGTACTGTATCTTTATTAAATCTCTTAACAAGCATAGTTCCATCATTATTATTAATAGAAGTTAAAGTGTTTTTATTAACTATTATTGTAGAATCAAAAGTTGATGATGGTTTTCCTACATTATATAACACTTCAGTAAACTTATCGTCATCTTGTGTATAAGATGGATAAACTTTAAATATACGATTCAAACTAATAAATTTCTTATATTCATCTGTTAATCTAGTAATAAATGATTGTTTGTTACCAATTTCGTTTAATGTTTCTAAGCTAATATCTATTATTTCTTCAGTATCATTAGATGATTCTTTTACAGCAATTGCTTTAACAACATATGTATCATAATCATAAAATATTGATGTTTCATGAACTAAAACAGTATCATTAGTTTCAACACTCTCTAAATGTTTATATATAGTTTTACCAGTTCTTGCTTCTTTTTCTTTTTTTAAATCTTTACTTATATAAGTATAAGATTTATTCTCTATTAATTTTTTAGCTTCTTCATTAAATTTATCATAACTCTTAGTACTTCTAGCAATATTAGATAACCCTATTTCATTTAACGTTGAATCTTCCAAATTATTTATCGTTTTAATACCTTTTTTAAATTCCATAATTCCTCCATAAGCGATACATATTATAACAAAATATTAGAGTTTTGTCAAAAAAGATGCCAAAGCATCTTATAAATTAATTAGTTTTTCTTTTATTATAGAAGAAACTTCGCTCATATCAGCTTTACCCTTTAATTTAGCAGTAGCTGCTCCCATGACTTTACCCATATCTCTCATACCCGTAGGTTTAACTTCATCAAATATTAAGTCTATTTCTTTAACTATTTCCTCATGATTTAATTGTTCAGGTAAATATTTAACTAGTATTTCAATTTCTTTATTTGTTATATCAGCTAAATCATTTCTATTAGCCTTGGTAAACTCTAAAATACTTTCTTTTCTCATTTTAATTTGACGAGAAACTACATCTATCAATAAAGTATCATCTTCATTTCTCTTATTATCAATTACTTCTTGTAAAATATTAGCCTTTACCATTCTAAGTACATCAAGCTTTAACTTATCTTTAGCTTTCATAGCTTCTATAATATCTTTTTTAAATGTTTCTATCATATTATCACTCCCTAAAAATATTTTATCACAAAAAATAGAGATTATCTTAATAATCTCTATTATTAGCACGATTTCTCTTTTGAGAATTCTTAATTCCTTCTTTTTTAGCTGCTCTTCTTCTTACTCCTGGTTTGTCGTAAGCTTCTCTTTTCTTGAATTCTGAAGGGACACCATCTCTAGCTACTTTTTGCTTAAATTTTCTTAAAGCTTGGTCTAAATTTCCGCCTCTAACTGTTACACGAGTTGCCATTATTAATCCCCTCCTTCCGCGTTTAACTAAAATGAATTATAGCAAAACTTCTATGTATTTTCAAGTATCTTTATAAGAAAAAAAGATAATTACTTATCTTTTTTTATCTTTTGTACAATATTACTAATATTCTCTTTACCAAAAGCACTTAAAACTTCTATTGGTACAGCAAATATTATTGTATTAGATTGATCAGATGATAAATCATTTATTGTAGCAAGTGTTCTTAAATGTAGTGCTCCAGGAGCTTCTGCCATAACCTTAGCAGCAAGTGCTAAGTTATTAGCAGCTTCAGATTCACCTCTACTCTTAGTAATAACAGCTTCTTTTTCACGTTCAGCTTCAGCTACCCTAGCAATAACTCTTTGCATCTCTTCAGGTAACTTAATATCTTTTAATTCAACATTTTCTACTTTAATTCCCCAAGGATCAGTCGCAACATCAATAATCTTAGTAATTTCATCACTAATCTTATCACGTTCACTTAATAATTCATCAAGTGATACAGAACCAACAGCATTTCTCATTGTAGTTTGAGCAAGTTGACTAACTGCATATTGGAATCTTTCAACTTCAATAATACTCTTAGCAGCATCAAATACTTTAAAATAAAGTACAGCATTAATTCTAACACTTACATTATCCTTAGTAATTGCATCTTGTTCAGGTACATCTACTGCCTTAGTTCTAACATCTACTTTTTTAAATGAATCTATAACTGGGAATACTAAATTCCAACCTGGCATTAATACTTTATTAAATTTACCAAATCTAAATAAAACTCCCCTTTCATATTCATTTATTTGTCTTATTGATATTACTACTAATGCTATAAGAACAATCAAAATAAAACCAAAAATTTCCATATCTTCCTCCTGGATATATTATACTACAAAATACCAATAATTGCTAGATATAAATGACTACCAATATCTACTCCCATCCTATATAATATACCAACATAATAACTAAGTACTATAACTAAAGCTATAGATAAAATTATCTTAAATATATTAATACCTATCATTTTAATGGACATAACTTATCCTCCTCAACTCTTCTTAAAGAAGAACCTAAACTAACTCCAACATCTCTTAATATTCTAAATATAGAAGCAATACCACTAAATATAGAACCACTAATATATCCACCTCTTATATCTCTTAAACTATTAAAACTAACATCGATCATCTACAACCTCCTGGATTAGTATAACCATCAATTATACCTGCAATAAAAACTATTGCTGAAAACACTGCAAAAACTATCATACCTACTGCAGTAATAGATATAGAACCACCCTTAATACCAGATAGTTCTAAAACACTCATTTCTTTCATATCTCCTCCTCAGTTTAGATAATATATTTTTTTTAATAACTATTCAAACTACTAATTTTAATATTTTAAATACAAAATTTAACAAAATATTATAATTGACTATATAATTTAAATAATTACTATAATAAAACTATCTAAATTATCAAATATATACTATTTAAAAATAATTTTAAAAATATTAAATATCTTAATCTTATTACTATAAATATATATAACGCCACTCTCTCTATCTCTTAATAAATTACTACTCTTAATCAAAATACTACTATATTTATTAAATATATCATTATTAATATCAATTATCTTATAGTTATATATAAAACCCTTATAATAAAAAGAACTATTATTCTTAATTAAATTATTATCACTCTTATCAACTATAACTTCATATACCCCGTCACTTACACATACTATATTAAAAGCTTTATAAATATTTATATAAATATTATTAAAATATATAAATATAAATACAATTACTATAAATAATAAAATAACTACAGTATAAACTCTCCTAAACATACTATATCTCATTAATATTACCCCCTTCTATACATAAAATTCTATTATATAAATCTAAATTACTCTTACGATGACTTATAAATATCAAAGTAGAATTAGATAAATAATCCATAATACCCATAATAATATCTCTTTCCATTGAAATAGATAAAAAATCAAATACTTCATCAAATATATATAAACTACACTTCTTAATAATACTTCTCGCAACTATTATTCTAATACCCTCTCCATTACTTAGATTACTACCATTATCTATTATTATCTTATTAGGATCTTTTATCTTACATAAACTAATTACTTTATCAACCTCATCCTTACTATAATTAACACCCATCGTAATATTATATATAACACTCCCATTAAATATAGCCTCTTTCGATACATATAAACTGTTTCTTCTAATACACTCTAAATGATAATGATTAATATCAATATCACCTATCTTAATAGAATTATAACTAACCTCTCTATATCTCATAAGTATATGAGCTAAACTACTCTTACCAATACCACTCTCTCCATATATAAATACTCTATCCTTATACTTTATTAAACATTTAGCATGATTAAATATATATCTACCATCTATTTGAGTATTTAAATCTAATATATTAATATCTTCTTTTAAATCATATTTTAAATAATAAAAACTATTACTATAATCATCACTATCTAAATAATATAAATCACATATTCGCCTCATACTAATATAAAACATAGAATAATCATCTATAAGCATAAATATTCTATTAAAAGAAGATAAAACAAAAGATAAAAAAGTATTATATAAAAATAAATCTACTATACTAATACTTTCTACAATAACCTCTCTAATACCAATAGAATATATAAAAACATATAATAAATTACTAAGATTATTTTTAATATAATTAACTACATTAATAAAAAATAAATATAAATAATTAGTATTAATAAACTCTTCATATAAATTAACACTATTATCAATAAATCTCTTCTCAAAGTGACTTCCTTTAATAGTATTAATAGATGAAAACTCCTCCACTATACTACTATTAATATTATCTTCAACTCTCTTAGTTTTATTATATTTATCTCTTCTATATCTACTAGTAACAATAGAAAAAATTATATTTATAATAAAATATATTAAACATATCCCAGTAATTAACTTACTAATTTTAAACATAAATATTAAAAACAAAATAATACTAAATATATCAATTATTAAAAACATAAATACCTTAGTAATATAATCTTTTACTATACTTAAATCTCTAATTCTATTTAATATCTCTCCACTAGTTCTACTCTTAAAATAATAATATGGAAGTAGCAATATTTTACTAAATAAAGAAGAAGTAACTATCTTATCAAATATAAACATAATCTTAATTATTAAAGTATCTCTAATTAACACAATAACTTCTTTCAATATATATAAACTAATTATAAAAATATTAATATAAAATAAATTATTAGTATTACCAAACTTCTCAATATAATTAGTCATATATTTTAAATGTATAGAACAAAATAAATTAAATAAAAAACTAAATACTATAAAAATAAATACTATAAATAAACTACTCTTATTATTTCTAATAAATTTATTAACCTCTTTTACTATAATATTTCTCTTACGCATTATAGGTAAACTCCTATTAGGTTTAAATAATAAAAATGTATTAGTACTAATACTATTAAATTCATATTTACTTATCTTTTTATAACCACAACTAGGATCCATTATAAGTATTTCTTTATCTATTTTAACAACTACTACAAAATGCATTAATCCCTTAATATTAACATGAGCAATACATGGTAAATTATCACTAATATTATCTATATTAGACTCTACTCCTCTAGCATTCATTCCAAGCGTCTTAGAATAATTTATAAGTTCTAATGCACTAACTCCTTCTTTATTAGTATTAGTACCCTCTCTTAAAATACTCTTACTAATATCTCCCTTATAGTATCTAATAATATATAGTAGACAACTAACTCCACAATCACTAATATCATCTTGTAACACAGCTCTTATCATATATCCTCCAATATATTAAACAAAAAATATTGATAAGGCACTAAAAAAATAGGATTTCTCCTATTTTAAATCTATTTTAATATGTGCTTCTCCAAGTTGCTTTTCAGATATTTCAGAAGGACATCCCATCATCATATCAGACCCATTTGCTGAAAGCGGGAATGGTACAACTTCTCTAATATTTTCCTCATCAAGTAAAAGCATTAATATTCTATCTATTCCAGGAGCCATACCAGCATGAGGAGGTGCCCCATATTTAAATGCTTCATATAAAGATGGGAATTTATTTATAACTTCTTCTTCAGGATATCCAGCAATAGCAAATGCGCGTTTTAGTATTTCAGGCGAATGATTTCTAACTCCTCCTGAAGCCATCTCATATCCATTACATACAAAATCATATTGATATGCTTCTATATCAAATGGATTCTTATTATTAAGCGCATCAAGTCCACCTTGTGGCATAGAAAATGGATTATGAGAAAATTCTATACTACCATCTTCTTCATTTTCTTCATAAAATGGAAAATCATTTATTATACAAAATTCATATTTTGACTTATCTATTAAATCTAATTCCTCTCCTAATTTAGTTCTTAAATTACCCATTATTCTAGAACATCTCTTTTTATCAGCTACTATAAATAATACATTACCATCTACTAAATTAAATTTATCTCTAAGTAGTTGTCTAACATTATCATCAAAGAATTTATCTAAAGAAGACTTAAATCCTCCATCTACTACTTTAATATATCCTAATACACTATGTAATCCCTTAACATACTCTTCTAACATCTTATACCAAGAATTAGACTTATCTATATTATCTACTTTAATACATCTAACTACAGTATCCTTAAATGGAGCAAAGTCACTCAAATTCATAATATCACTAATATCTTCTATTATTAGAGGATTTCTAAGATCAGGTTTATCACTACCATATTTTAATAATGCATCTTTGTATTTAATTCTTCTAAATGGTAAAGGTGAAACCTCTTTATTACCAAACTTAGTAAATACATCATAAAATACTTTTTCACCAATCTTATATACATCTTCATCTTCAGCAAAACTCATTTCAAAATCTAATTGATAAAACTCTCCATATAATCTATCACTTCTAGGGTCTTCATCTCTAAAACAAGGTGCTATTTGGAAATACTTATCAAAACCAGATACCATTAATAATTGCTTAAATATTTGAGGAGCTTGTGGTAATGCATAAAACTTACCAGGATACTTACGAGAAGGTATAATAAAGTCTCTTGCTCCCTCAGGTGATGAAGCAGTAACAATAGGTGTTTGTATCTCAGTAAAATCCATTCCTCTCATTAAATCTCTAATATAAGAAATTACCTTACTTCTAAATAAAATATTATTATGAACTTCACTATTTCTTAAATCTAAATATCTATATTTTAATCTAGTATCTTCTAAAGACTCCTTACTATGAGCAATTTCAAATGGTAAAACAGGTAATGCCTCTCCTAATACTTCTATATCACTAATTACTACTTCAACTTCACCTGTTTCCATATTAGGATTAATCATATCACTTCGTCTTCTTCTAACAACACCAACTACACTAACAGTAGACTCTTTAATTAAATTACTATATTTTAAAACTTCATCTGTATAAAGTTGTACTATACCAGTCTCATCTCTTAAAGTAATAAACTCTAAACTTCCTAAATTTCTAATAGAATTAATCCATCCAGCAAGTCTTATTTCCTTATCTACTAAATCTACTCCAACTTTTCCACAATAACAATTTCTATACTTATTTCCCATATTTCCTCCAATAAACTAAAAAAAGACCATAAATCTAAGGACGAGTATACCCGTGGTGCCACCTTAGTTCATGTCTTCCATGCTCTTTATATCTTAACGCGACTAACGATTGTCTTATAACTTGTGTCTTCATCTATTTATTATTAATAGTTTTCACCAACCACTATCTCTCTAAAAATATAAATAGACTACTCTTCAAGTAAACATTACATCTATATTTTAATAAATCATTTAAAATAAGTCAAACAAAAAAGCAGATATAATCTGCTTAATATTCAAATGGTGTCCTCGAGGCGATTCGAACGCCTGACCGACCGCTTAGAAGGCGGTTGCTCTATCCAACTGAGCTACGAAGACATGCTCTTTCGGTTACAAGTAAAATTATATACTAAATTACCCAACTTTGGCAAGCATTTTTTTATTTTTTTATTTGAATATTTTCTTTTTTATATGAAAATTCTCATTACTATTTAATAAACTATCTCTAATTCTTTTATATAAACTAACTCTAATACTAGGATAAATATTATATATAATATCTTTAATTTCTTTAACCCTATCATTACTAGTAGTATAAATTGGTTCACTATCATCATGTATTTCATAAGAAAAATTATTCTTATATAAAGTATAAAATATATTCTTATCTTTTAAACTTTCCAGTACCTTAATAAACTCTTTAGCCTGTATTAAAGAAATAGAATCTCCAAAATAAATTAAATAATTATCTCCAGTACCAAGTATAACAACATATCCTAAAGAAGAAAGTATTCTAGCCTTCTGAAAACCGACATCTAATTTAAAATAATTATTTATTTTATTCTTCTCAATATAATAATTAACATATTTAATATGTTCTTCAAAAAAACTATTATCATAAATTATACCTAATTTATCAATAATTATTAATCTCTTATTATCCATTAATTTCTTCTTCCACCATCTACTTTAATAATCGCATCATTTATATAACTAGCATCTTTACTGCATAAGAATACTATTACCTTAGCTATTTCTTCACTAGAAGCAAATCTACCAAGTAATATTTTATCTTCTTCAACTGCTCTTTGATCATAACTTAAATCTTTATTCATAGGAGTATCTACCCATCCAGGACAAACACAATTAACTCTAATAGGCGCAAGACTTAAAGCAAAATTATGAGTAAGAGAAATAACTCCTGCCTTAGAAGCATCATAATCAATAGACTCAGGATAATAACTATCTATCGCATTAGTAGAAGAAACATTTACTATAACTCCTCTTTCACTCATCAATCTAGAAGCATACTTAGTAACTAAAAAAGTACCAACTAAATTAACATCAACTACTCTTCTAAACTCTAAACTACTCTTATCATTAATAAAATTATCTAAAGCAATTGATGCATTGTTTATTAATATATCTATACTACCAAAATCATTATATATATTATCAATTAATTTAGAAACATCTTCTTCACTACTTATATCACATTGATAAGAATAACACTTAACAGAATAATTTGATAAAATCTCATCAACTACCCTATCCGCACCATCTTTATTCTTGTTGTAACATACCGCAACATCTATATTATGACTAGCTAAAAGTAGAGCTACTTGACTACCAATTCCACTACTTGCCCCAGTAACAATCGCAACTGCCATACTATCTTCCTACCCTTTCAATAAATTTTAAACTACTATCTACATCAGAATCAACAATATAACTCTTCATCTTATTATTTTCTAAATATACTAAACTAGCTCCCCTAAACTTAATATCACTAGAAATACCATATTTACTCAACTTATTATAGTAATCACTATTACTCTTATCAAGTATCTTATAACTAATATTATTACTATCTAAAACACCCTTTACTTTATCACATAGAAAGCAGTTATTATCCCTTATTAATATATAATTAAAAACTTCCTTCTTGTCTTCTATCCTATTATATATAGATACAACTAAACATATTATAGGTACTAAGATAATAATACTAACAATTAACCCTATAATAGCATTTCTCTTCATCATTACTATTTCTTCATCCATACAATTCACCTATAATATTATATCATGTAAACACTTTATAGCATATAAAAAGATTGATAATATCAATCTATTATACTAATCATATGTATAATAGAATAAATTCAGATAATAATCTTAAAAAAAATAAAAAATGTAGAATATTCTACATTTTTAAACTCTTTCTACTTTTATAAATGCTGAAGATGAATTTAATTCATACTTATCTGATAAACTAGTATCTTTAATTAACTTATCTCCAAGTACTTCACCCATAATATAATCTTTATATTTATCAAACATTTCATCAATATCACTATCTCCATTATAGTAAACATTAATATGATCAGTTATAACAAAGTCAGCTTCTTTTCTTAATGATTGAACAGTTCTAACAAACTCTCTTGCTAAACCTTCAAGGATTAACTCAGGAGTTAAATGAGTATCAAGTACTACACTAACTCTATCATTTCCTGCTCCTTCAAATCCTTCTTTTTGTTTAATAGAAATAATTACCATATCACTAGTTATATTAAACTCTTCACCATCTAATACAATAGTCTTATTATTATTCTTAACTTCTTCTATATCTTCTCTACTAAACTTAGTTAATTCTTCTTGAAATAACTTAATCTTACTTCCAAGTACTTTACCAACTTCTTTAAAGTTAGGTTTAATTACATAATCCATATATTGACTCATATCTTCTTTGAATAATATTTCTTTAACATTTAATTCTTCTTTTATAACACTAACTAAATCTCCAATAATATCCTTAGTGTCAATTGGTAAATATATATTACTAATAGGTTGTCTGACTTTAATAGAAGCCTCTTCTCTAGCGTTTCTTCCTAAACTACAAACATCTCTTACCATATCCATTTGTTTTTCAACATCTAAATTTATTAATTCTTCATTAACTTTAGGGAACTCTGCTAAATGAACTGATTCTTCTCCAGTTAAATTCCTATAAACTTCTTCACTCATAAATGGAACTATAGGAGCACTTAATCTACATAATGTAGATAATACTTCATAAGTAGTTTGGTATACTGCTTTCTTAGAAATACTCATCTCACTATCCCAGAATCTTCTTCTACAACTTCTAATATACCAGTTAGATAAATCATCGTTTAGGAAATCAACTAAATACTTAGTAACTTTATTTAAATCATACTCTAAATATGCATTAGAAACATTTTTAACTAATCTATTTAATTTAGATAATAACCATTTATCAATTAACTCTCTATCTTCTACTTCAATATTATATTCTCTAGGATCAATATGATCAGCATTCGCATACATTTGGAAGAATGAATAAGTATTCTTAAATGTAGAAGTAAACTTAGAATAAACCTCTTTAACTATATCTTCATTAAACTTAAGTGGAGTCCATACTGGAGAAGTATATAACATAGTAAATCTAATTGTATCTGCCCCATATTTTCTCATTATTTCAATTGGTTCAATAATATTACCAGTAGACTTACTCATCTTCTTACCAAACTTATCAAGCATCATATCATTAACTACTACATTCTTATAACTAGAAACACCAGATAAAATAGTAGAAATAACTATCAATGAATAGAACCATCCTCTAGTTTGATCAACTCCTTCAGCAATAAAATCAGCTGGAAATTGTTCTTTAAATAATTCTTTATTTTCAAATGGATAATGGAATTGTGCATATGGCATAACACCACTATCAAACCAAACATCTACTACATCAAGTACTCTAGTCATTAAAGATGAACACTTTGGACATTTTAAATGTAATTGATCAACATATGGTCTATGTAATTCAATCTTTTTAACATCTACATCTTCTACAACCATACTTTGTAATTCATCAAGTGAACCAATAACATGTTTATGACCACAACTACATGTCCATATAGGTAGCGGACATCCCCAATATCTATTTCTAGAAATTCCCCAATCTACCATATTTTCTAACCAGTTAGCAAATCTCTTTTCTCCAACGTAATCTGGATACCAATTAACATGTTTATTAGCTTCTATTATTTGATCCTTTACTTTAGTAGTTTCAATATACCAAGCTGGCTTAGCATAATATATTAGAGGATGATTACATCTCCAACAATGAGGATATTCATGCACCATCTTAATCTTCTTAAATAATTTATCATTTTCTTTTAAATATTTAATAATCTCAATCTCAAGTTCAGGATCAACTACATCTCTTCCTATCCAAGGACCAACGTTGTAGCATCCATCTTTACCAACAGGATTTAATGTAGGTAAATTATATTTCTTACCAACTTTATTATCATCTTCACCAAATGCAGGAGCAATATGTACTATACCTGTACCATCACTATCAGTAACATAATTATCTACAGTAACATAAAATGCTTTCTTATCTACTTTCATAAAAGGTAATAATTGTTCATAAGAAATACCTTCTAACTCACTACCCTTAAATTCAGATATTACTTCAATATCTTCTCCCAATACTTTATTAACTAAACTCTTACCAACAATAAAAGTATATCCCATACTCTTAACCTTAACATAAGTAAGATCAGGATTAACACATAATGCTACATTAGCCATTAATGTCCAAGGAGTAGTAGTCCAAACTAAGAAATATTCATCTTTTCCAACTACTTTAAAAGGAACAATTACAGTATTAACACTAACTTCTTTATATCCTTGTGACACTTCATTAGCAGATAACTCAGTACCACATCTAGGACAATATGGTAATACCTTATTCCCATAATATAAAAGTCCTTTTTTATCTATTTCTTTTAATGCCCACCATTCACTCTCTATATAATCATTAGTACAAGTAATATAAGGATTATTCATATCAATAAATTGACCCATAACCTTAGTTACTTTATTAATTTCACCTATATTAGTCGCAGTAGCTAAATTACATTCACGACAAAAGTTCTCAATACCAAATTTCTCAATATCACCCTTATTTTTAAAACCTAACTTTTTCTCAACATTAACTTCTATTGGTAATCCATGAGTATCAAGTCCAATCTTTCTTTTTACCTTATACCCATTCATAGTCTTATATTTACAAAAAGCATCTTTTATAGTTTTCGCAAATACATGGTGAAGACCAGGTTTAGCATTAGCGTATATTGGTCCATCATAAAACACATAATTCTTATCATTTCTACTATCAATACACTTAGCTAATATATCAATACTATCCCAATATTCATTAACCCTATCTTCAGCATCACTAATTGATCCTTTATATAACTCTTTAAATTCCATACTTCCTCCTACAAAAAAAACTACTCATCCAACAAAGGACGAATAGTTCGTGGTACCACCTTATTTTACTAGTAAACTAGCCTCGTATTTATAACGTAATTACCCGTATTTATCTTTAAATAAATCGCACTTGAAAGTGATACTAATATACCTATCTATGTATTTTCACCACCCATACACTCTCTAAAAGAATCAGTACACTACGTCTTTCGCACTTGCTTTATAAAATGAATAATATCAAATTTATTAAATTATTTCAATAGATTTTAATAATTTAACTATTTAACATTAGAATTATATGAAGAAATAATATTTTTACTTCTCTCTATAATAGAAATATGACTCTTATCTATTAATCTATATTGCATCATAAAATCATAAAACCTATTAAAATCACTAATACTCTTAAATAAATTATCACTATCTTCTTTATATAATTTATAACTAATCATCATATCAATATCAATAGCTAAATCTTCTATAATTTCATTAAGAAATACACAAAATAATTTTCTATTAATTAAACTAGTAGTCTTATAAACATCTTCTAATTCATATCTCTTTATAGAATAATAGAAAAATTCTCTATATACATCATGTGACATATTACAACCATTACTACTATAGTACTTATATAAATAAAAATCTATTATCTTAATAGGAGAAAATACTTTCCCATTCTTATCATAAAACTTTTTAAGTTGGGGATATTCATCAAACATACTTCTCTTTTTTGAAATCATAGTACCAATACTTTCTATCGCATAAGCTTCTCCATCTCTTCTAATACTAATATTTTCAGAATTTTCTTCTTGCATATTATTATTGTAGAAAGAATAACTCCTAACAAGCCTATCTTTTAATGAATCCTTTACCTTATCATATTCTTTATCACTAAAATATTCTCCTGCAAAATCTAACCCATCACTAATACCAACAGACTCAGCTTCTAATTCACTATCTTTATATTTATAATTTACATCATATTCCTTAAATTTATCAGTAGTATGTAACTTAGAAGAAAGACTACACTTAATATAATTAAATGCTGAAGAACTAACTTGACCACTCCTTGCCTCATACTCCTGCCTATAATGACAAAACTCATGGCACAAAGTAACTATTCTAGTTAAATTTTTATAAGAATTTTTTTTATATAATTTATCATTTATCGCAATGTAAACCATACCATCTATATAAACTCCTGTATATTTATCATTATCATCAATACCATAATATACAGGAATAATAGGCATATTATTAGAAATACATTTATTATAAACAATATATTTAAATATTAAATCATAAAATCTATCATAATTCTTATCTCTTCTATAATACTCTCTAATTACTTTATCAATTAAAATATTATTATCCCCTATATTATTAGATAAATATAGAATCATAAAATAAAAATACTCATCATCTATTTCTTCTCTATTTAAATATTTCTTAGTAATTTTATCTACTAAATCCTTAAAATTATTATTAGTCTTATTTATACTTTTAACTATATTATCAGGAAATATATCTAAACATTCTCTATATATTCTAGAAGAAACAATTAAAATAGGCTCTTCTTTATATAAACTAGAAAAGATATTTATAACTTTATTTATAATATTCTTATCGCTATTTTTAATTCTCTTAATTATTTCCTCTTCCATAACATCTATCATAAATAAGTTATCTATAGTATTAAATTGAGATGAAGAAGTAGTAATTGCATAACTAAAATAAGCATTAAAAAATAACTCTTTATTATCTAAAAACTCTTCTAATGTATTATTTCTCTTACCATCTACATAACTTATATATTTTTTATAAATATCAACTACCATATATACCTCAAAAAAGATACCAACTGGTATCTTATTCTAGTTCTAATACCTCAATCTCATCTACTATAGCTTGCTGTTCTTTAACTAGTATTTGTAACTTTCTTTTAAATATACGAGTATTTCTTTCTAATCTTTCAACTTTTTGATACTCTTCACTTGCTTTAAGTAATGCTTCATTAACTATCTTACTAGCATTATTTCTAGCCTCATCTATTATAACTTCAGCTTCTTTTAGTGCACTATCTCTAATAACTTGATTAGACTTCTCAATCTCAATCATCCTATTATATAATGCATCTTCTACTTTTCTATAATCTTCTATTACTTTTTTTAATTTAATTATCTCTTGTTTTTGTAGCTTACATTTTTCGATAATACCAGAGGTATTAGTAATTACATCATTAACAAATTGATGTACTTCATTTTTATTATAACCATTCTCCTCTATACTAAATTTCTTCATAAGCCCACCTATTATTTATTAAAAGAAATCGTCTTCTCCACTTTTCTTTTTATTTATTTTATCTGCTTCTTCACTCATCTTACCTTCAACTTCTACATTATTAGGCGCACATAGTATTATACCATTACCTAACTTTTGTATACTTCCATTAATTGAATAGATACATCCAGATAAGAAATCTGTTATTCTTCTAGCTTGATCTGGAGTAACTCTTTGTAATTTTACAATAACTCCAATTCTTTTCTTTAAATAATCAGCTATTTGTTGAGACTCACTAAAAGCACGAGGTTCAAGAAGCATCATCTTAGATCCTCCTACACCATTCTCTTGAGCAAATGTCTCACGAGTAGTTTCATAAAATTCATCTGTTTCTTTGTCTTCAGGAGCATCTCCCGCTCCAAATATATTTTTAAATATTGCCATAAATCCTCCAATTATTATACTTATTTTATCATATTATTTAATATCTTTACAATATTAAATAACAACGTTATTTTCACCAACTCTTATAGAAGCATTTTGTTCTTGTTCCTTAACTTCTACATTACCATTCTTTCTATACCAAACATCACATAAATCTACATTAGCAGAAAGTGGTCTTGGATTAGGTAAGAAGAAATGCATTGAAACAGGTATTTTAAAAGCACTACCAAACGCTACACAACTACCAGGTTCAAGATTCTTTATCTGCATAAGTATTTCACTACTTATATTAGGAACCATATCACGAATATAAGAACTATCCTTTGGATGCAATGTTCTAAATATTATAAAGTTAGAACATTGAGAAATACAAGTATCAGATAATTCACTAGGTCTTTGTGTAATAAGTCCTATAAATACACCATACTTTCTTCCTTCCTTCGCAATTCTTTCAAATATATTATATCCAAGTAAAGATATATCAATATCTTTTTGTACATATCTATGTGCCTCTTCAATAATAATATGATATGCATGAGAAGCTCTAACATCATCATTAACGCTCTTCATAAATATCTTTCTAGAAATAATTTTAACAATAACCTTAGCCATTCTATCATCAATATAATTAATATTAAAATTAATTATCTGACAAAGTTTTCCATCACTAGTAGTAATCAAATCCTCAACAAATTTATTCGCATCAACCTTTTTAGGATATCTAAATAGTTCACTAGTAGAATTATTACATAAATTATGTAATCTAACACTAAGTATTGATGCTGTATCATTAACTTTACTATTAGTTAAACTACCTTGACTAAGTAAAGCAAAATCCATTGCTAACTCTAAATCTTCTAAATCATAATAAATATTCTTATCTTCTTCACTAATATTAACTATCTCATCTAATATATATCCACTTATAAACTTAACAATTAACTCCATCTCTTGTAGTTTACCAGTACCATCTATATATAAACACTGTTTTAATGTTCTAACATAACCAGGTTGAGCAATCTTAGTCTCTAAATTTAAAAGTGGTGTATTAAACTTAGTTAAAATAGCTAAGAACTGATCTCTTATCTTAGAAGAATCTTTTCCACTTAATAAAACATCTAATAATACCCTAGCTATAATATCATTCTTAACTCTAATAGTAGTATCACTAACTCCCTTAAGTACAGGTACTAAATCTAACATCTTACTAATTATAGGTAACTGATTAGGACTAGTCGCATCAAGTAATAATGCCAAATCATCTAAATCAAGTAACCATGCAGGTATTCTAAGTAAACTAGAACGTGAAGCCAAATTAGTAGTATAACTCTTATAATTAATATTATTATTAATACTATTAAATCCACTAAAAGCTGTAGTATATTCCCCATAAGCATCAAAGAATAAAAATGTAGAATTAATAGGAGGATTACTACTACTAAATAATGACTGAATCATATAACTAACACTACTACTCTTACCAGAACCACTATTACCAATAATACCAAAATGACTATTAAAAAACTTATTTACTAAAACATTAATTCTATAACCCTTATATATATTAGAAGTACCAAATAAAATAGTACCAAATCTAGTATCCTGTGGACCAAGTATCTTAGATATTTCATCTAACTTAATTAATCTAACTAAAGCATTAAAACTAGGTTTACGACTAGCACCTTGTATAAACTCTTCTCCCTGTATTTCACCAACTATATTTATATACATACTATTCCTATTAGAATATACAATTTCCCCTATAATCTTAGAATCTCCACTCTCCATAACTACATGTAAATTTATAAGATTAACTTGTTTTGTTATATCAATATTAAGTTTTATCACAACAGTATTTTCACGTATTTCTTCTATTGTACCCAACATAAATCCACCACTCTTCTATTCTATATAAGTATATCATAATAAAATATAAAATATCTATAGAAATAAAATAAAAATAGCTCTTATGAGCTATTTAACTTCTATAGAAACAAGATTTAATCTGTTTGTCTTCTTTTCGTATTTATAAATAATTGTAGATATCTTACTCTTATCATAATTAACACTAGGTAATATATAAATATCTTTACTTGTATCTATCTTTACTTCACTTAATTTATTTTTCTTATTAATTGAACCATATATTATATATTTACCATCTTTAACTTCAAAATAACTAACTTTTCTAATGATAGAATAATACTTATCACTATCATTAACCTCAGTTGATTCAACTCTAAAATTAATATTATTATCTTTTCTTACTATATTAGTAAAACCATTTTTATAAGTATAACTTATCTTGCTATTTTTATAACTCTTCTTAGAAATATCCCCTTCAAAATAATCATTGTATTCTTTTTGAATCTTACTTTCTTTATAGTTAGGTAAACTAATATATACAACTGCCGCAGTCTTTTCTTCATTACTCATCTTACTAAAATTAACATTAACATCTTTAATAAAATATCCAAGTAATTTATAACTATCGTCTTTTAATTTTTTACTAATATCAGCAGTTACCTTTATTAGAGGTTTACTTTGCTTTTTATTTAAAAACATAAATATAAATCCAATAATAAGTAATAATAATCCACACACTAATAATATCTTATAAATCTTCTTCATAATTATCTCCATACACACCAGTCAAAATTAATTCTCAAATCGATATTTGCTGAGTTTCCAGCCATATCTTGTATATTTACTATAATACCTACTCCTATTGTACTAGACGTACCTAAATAATCTTCCACTATATTAGATGCAGGATATGTATTATTTGTAGATGAATGACCACCATCCCATAAACTCCAGAATTCAATATTACGACTATAAATTCCAGATACATCATCTTTATATTGAGGCCAAATTATATGTGATTGTTTAAAACAACCAGAATAATATGGTGGAACTGTATCAAACATTACTCTTAATGCAGGTGATGCATCAGAAGCTACACCCTTAACATTATAACCTCTAAATACAACATAATTATCTCCATCAGGAATAACTTGTGCCGTTCTAAGCCAAGAAGCGTCTCTTGACTGTCTACCTTCATTTCTACCATATTGATTCCAGTGATTTACTAAACTTGCGACATGGCCATGAAATGCATTTTTTAAATCTGGATATTTTATATGATAATAAGCTGCATCTATTACTCTACTTGGATCATCATCATGTAAATCCTTCCAAGTACAGTTTCTTATTCCTTCTTCTACAGATTTATTACTACCAAAAATACAATACTGATATCCCGCAATAGTAGAACCAGTTAAATCAGTTGAAGGACTAGAAACCTCAACTATAGTCTTATTAGTCCATGTATTTATAGAATAAGCACTTATAGTTGGAGATGTTGGTCTGCATAATGAAGCAGATTTACTACAAGTTCTTGTTTCAGTTTCAACTCCACATGAATTATCAAAATATTTATCTTTATATTTTTGAGAAACCTTCTCAGTACCAGGATTATCGCATGTAGCATCACATGATTTAATTATAGTAGCTTCACCGTCTTTAACTTTTTCATTGCATTTTTTATAAACAGTATAATTGAAATCTTTCTCAGCTTTTGCTCCATTTAATCCAGTTACAACAACTTTTATTTTATGTGTTTTTCCATCTAATCCACCCGCAAAAGTATGCTCAACACTTCCAAATTGATTAAGTGTTTGCTTAAACCCATCATCTGTACTTATTTCTATAGATTTAACATTATATGGAACACTTCCATAACGAGAAACAAATATTTCTATAGAATTTGAATTATAAGCAGGTATATTACTAAGTACATTTAAAGTAAATTTAGGTGGAATACAAGCAGTTGAAGTATTAACAGTACAAGGCTCTGTAACTTCTATTGCAGGACAAGGTGTATTTGTATTAACATCTTTTTTATTTTGACTATATGTAATTACTCCAGGTTTACCATCACAAGTCGCATCACAATCTTTAATTTTTACTTTTTCACCATCATTTTTTGTCATACTGCATTGTTTATATACAGTATAACTTTCATTTTTAGCTAAATAAGTTCCATCACGATGCCAAACTTCCATTTTAACAACATTAACTCCTCCACTTAACCCACCTGGAAAAGTATAATTAAAGTTTTCTAATCCACCAGGTGAAGTATAATCCCTTTCGACTATAACTCCATTAGAATCAGTTAATTTAAGTTTAGTTATATAACATTGAGTAGCAGAACCAAGGCAACTGTAATTTAGAGAAACATTATCAGAATTATATGAACTTTGTTTAGACTTAATTTCTAATTTAAATATAGCAGCAGCATCATTACTCATAGTAGTACCAGGTAATGGAATTCCAGTAGGTTCAGTACAAGCATCTCTACTTAATCCACCAGGTAAATAGTCATATGTAGTCGCGTTACCTTTCTTACACTTTAAAGATAAGTAATAATGATATTTATTATTACTCTTAAGAACTCTAACAAAAGTATTATTGACTCCATCTTTATTAGCACAACTTACATCTTTTATATTTATATTTTGAATTAAATTCTTAGTTTTCAATTCTTCATATGTAATATCATAGCACCCATCTTTATCACCAAACATATCTACCCTATACTGATCAGTAAAAAATCTAGCGCCACTAAGAAGAGTCTTTCCATATGTATTATATTTAGTACTATTCTGAGAAAACATAACTCTTCTAATAGTAGGAAAAGCAAGTAAAGAAAGTATACCAAGTATTACTATAGTTATAAGTAACTCAATTAAAGTAAAACCTTTATTACGACATTTTATCATATAATCACATCCTATTTTAATTATATAAAAATAACTATTATTTTTCAATTAAAAAAGATGATTTCTCATCTTAATAATCACAATTACCTGGAGTTCTAGGATATGGTATAACATCTCTAATATTATCTATACCAGTAAGATACATTATAAGTCTTTCAAATCCCATACCAAATCCAGAATGTACATTAGTTCCGTATTTTCTTAAATTAACATACCATTCTATCTCTTTTTCATCAATTCCAAATTCCTTCATTCTATTAACTAATTTTTCTAAATTCTCTTCTCTTTGAGAACCACCCATTAATTCTCCAGAACCAGGTACTTCTAAATCAACTGCCGCAACAGTCTCATTATCTTCATTTAACTTCATATAATATGCCTTTATATCTTTAGGCCAATTTTTAATAAATACTGGTCCATTAAAATATTCAGTAATATATCTTTCATGTTCTTTAGCAATATCATCCTTATAACTTGGAGTAAACTCCCATTTATTAGGTGCTTTTAATAATATATCAACAACATCTTTATGATCTATTCTAACAAACTCTGAATCAATTAATTTTTCTAATTTTTCTCTTAATCCTTTAGATACAAATCCATCTAAAAAATCTATTTCACGAGGACACTTATCTAATACATACTTAACTATAAACTTAAGCATATCTTCTTCAATATCCATTAATTGGTCTAAATCACAAAAAGCAATTTCAGGTTCAATCATCCAAAATTCATTAGCATGTGTCTTAGTATTAGAATTCTCAGTTCTAAATGTAGGACCAAATGTATAAATATTTTTAAATGCAGCTGCAAAAGTTTCTCCATGTAATTGACCAGATCCAGTAATATAACTCTTTTTACCAAATAAATCTTTAGTAAAATCAACTTTTCCATTTATATTATCTAAATTTAAAGTAGTAATCTTAAACATTTGATCTGAGCCTTCACAATCAGCTGTAGTTATTAAAGGAGTATGTACATATAAATAATCTTTATCTTGAAAATATGTATGTATTGCCATAGCCGCAACACTTCTAATTCTAAATACAGCTTGGAATAAATTAGTTCTAGGTCTAAGATAAGCCTGTTCTCTCAAAAACTCTCTAGTATGTCTCTTAGGTTGAATAGGATAATCCTCTGAACTATCACCAAGTAATATTACTTCTTTAGCTAAAACTTCAAAATCTTGTCCAGAAGCAGGAGACTCATGTAACTCTCCTACTACTTTAATAGCTGCGCCTATATGATACTTTTGTATATCATCAAAATTACTTAATTTATTATCATAAACAATTTGTATAGGGGTAAAATAAGTACCATCAGAAAAAGATATAAAACCAAACTCTTTTTGTTTTCTATGATTCTTAATCCATCCCTCTAATACAACTTCCTTACCCATATATTTATCTAAATTTTTAAATATTTCTCTATCACTCATAACTACACCTACTTCATTATATTTTTAAACTCTATCGGAGTCTTAGTCTCAAATAACATAACTTCCCTCTTATGTGGATAATATACTTGTAATCTATTAGCGTGTAAATAAAGTCTCTTTTCATTATCCTTCTTTATAAAATATTTCTTATCTCCTACTATAGGATTACCCATACTATTAAATAATACTCTAATCTGATTACGTCTACCAGTCTCTATATCAATAGCTACTAATGTATACTTATCATTTTCTTTAACTACATTATAATTAGTAATAGCCTCTAACCCATCTTTAGAAACATATACTAAATTAGTCTTAGTCTCTTTCAAATACTGTATAGATCTATCACTCTTATTTTTTAATTTACCATGAACAACAGCAACATAACTTCTATGAGCATTACTATTCCAACCATCTTGTAACATATTTTTAGTTTCTTCATCTTTTGCAAGTAACACTACTCCACTAGTATCTTTATCTAATCTATGTACTATAAATACTTTAGCATTCTTATTCTTAACTTTTAAATACTCTCTAACTTTATGATATAGAGTTTCGCTTTTCTCTTTATCAGTTGCGATAGTAAGTAATCCACTAGGTTTATTAACAACTATTATATGCATATCTTCATATAATATATCAAAAGGTAAACTAGCATTATTCTTAGATTCTATAGTAATAATATTACCAATATTTAGCTTATAATTATACTTAGTAGTTCTACTATTATTAACATATATAGAACCATGTTCTAAATATTGTTTAATTCTCTTCCTAGACATATCTAAATTATTACATAAATATTCTAATAACTCTCCTGCCTCTTTTACTTTTATTCTCATACTTCCTCCAAAAAACTTACCATAAAGGTAAGTTATTAAGTTAAATATATTATAAACTATATTTTATAATTAATCTACATCATTTCTAGATAATATCTTATGAGGAGTATTTCTCATAACATTAAATAAAGGTAATAGTCCAACTACTAAGTTAAGTACATATACTACAATAACACTAATTATAAATATTTCTTTATTTATAATAAACTGCTTACTTATTAAACTAACACTAGAAATTTGTTTCAAGAAAGAATTCATTATAATAAGTCCTGGAACAGATGCCACTGTAGTAATAACTAATATTTCTCCCATAAACATCTTATAAATATCAATCTTTTTAATACCAATAGCTCTAAGTATACCAACTTCTTTTATTCTACTCATAAATGATGATCTAATCATTAAGAATATTTCAACAAATGAAATTAATAAGAATACTCCTGCTATTAATAAATTATTATTAACACTCTTTTGTCTATTAGAAATAAACTTTAATCTATCTTGTTCATAAGTACTTTGTACTTCATAACCATTATTAATTAAATTATTAATAGAATCTTCTTTTCCATATACATAAAACTTACTCCAATTAGAATATAATAAATTAGTAACAGTATTATCACTTATATATATAGAATCATTAGTATAAGGACTAGTATAATATCCAACTACTTTTAATTTATTATTATTTATCTTACTATTTAAATAAGAATTTAACTTATAATTTTCCTTCTCACTTATATGTACTAAAGCTTCATAATCACCTGGTAATCTTCCTTCTTTTAAAGTAAAATTACCATCTTTTATATTTCTATAATTAGAAGTAAAGTTAGCATATTCTTCACTATTAATAAGATAACTAAAATCTTTTTTATTTATATAAAAACTCTTAACACCACAATCAACTATACCACTAACTCTTAGCTTCAATTTACCACTAACTAAGTATTTACCAACTAAATCTTTATAACTTAATATTCCTATACTTTTAGGACTATTAAATTTATCAATATTATTTTCTATTACTCTTTTATCTACTAATACTTCATTATCTCCTGGCATCATACCATATATTAAATCGCTCTTATCAATAACATCAGTAAAAGCAACTGGAGCAGATACATCTACACCTCTATCTTGAAACTGATATATAGTATTAGTCTCTATTTGATAATTACCAGAAATACTAGGAATAATAGAACCATCTCCTAATAAATTCTTAACATTATTTATCTTTTCTATATTACCCTTAGGTATATTTAAAGAATAATATTTTTTATTAACTTTCAAGAAATCAGAATCATCTATATGCATAACACCAGCTATATTAGAAATACTAAATAATATAAACATAGCACTAATAACAAAACCACCTAAAAGCATCTTCTTTATAAACTTATAATCAAGTACTATAGAAATACCCTTAGCTATCATACTTATAGGATTATAAATACTAGAATATTTAAGCTTCTTATCATTACTAAGTATACTTAAATCAAATTTATTCTTAATATAATCATCTTTAGTAATCTTCTTATAATGTTCATTAACTATCTCAATATTACTATTAGAATCAACTACTTCTACTTTCTTATCAGACTCAATATATATATTCCCATTCTTAACTACAATAGTAAAATTAATATTATCTAAACTCTCATTATATATTTTACCATTAAACATATCACCAGATATTTTTTTACATTTTTTAATATCTTTTAAATATATCTTATTATCAATTCTATAATCTAATTCATCATCATGATTATTATCATAAATCGCCTCAACCTTACCATCTACAAGTTCTATAATCTTATCACTATAAAACATTGCTAAAGGCTTTTCATGAGTAACAAGTATTACTAACTTCTCTTGACTTATAGTCTTGATTATATTCATAACTTCAATAGTATTTTTACTATCCAAGTTACCTGTGGGCTCATCCGCAATAATAACATCAGGATTCTTAACTATAGCTCTCGCAATACCAACTCTTTGTCTTTGTCCACCAGATAAAGCCGAAGCAGGTCTCTTGCGATATCTATACATATCTATCTTTTCTAATACATAATTAACTCTTTTTTTAATCTCTTCTTTATCTTTAATACCTATCATTCTAAGAGATAAAGCTATATTATCAAAAACACTCATATTATCAATTAAATTATAATTTTGAAATATATAACCAATTTTTAAAGTACGAATTTTATCTTTAAAATAACTAAAACGACTAAGTTTCTTACCATCTATATATATAGAACCACTATTAATATTGTCAAGTCCACCTATCGCATTAAGTAAAGTAGTCTTACCAGAACCAGATTCACCAAGTAAACTAACAAGGCCACTCCTACCAAGCTCAAAAGAAGTATTATTAATGACATGATTTTCATTCTTTTTAAATCTATTAAAATATTTATTTACTTTAACTAATTTTATCATTAAATCCCCTCCCTATAAGCTTCTAATGCAGAATACTTAAATACCTTTCTAGAATATCTTAACGTAATAAATATAGACATTAAAGCTAAAATAATATAGACATATATATAATCACTAAATCTAAAGTATTTAACTATATCAGCTACAAATTTTAATTTAATAAATCCCTTATTTGCCAAAGAACTAACAAATATAAATATAATATAACTAATATTTATATCAGTAAATAATTCCATAATAAGTAAATCCCTACATATCTTCTTAGTTCCACCAAGTATTCTAACAGTAGAATAATATACATTTCTTGATTTAAGTATCAAAGTAATAATGAAATAACTTAATAAGAATAAAGTAACTAAGCTAATCGCAAACATAATAACTCTTACAACCCTAACAATCGCATTAGCCTCTTCCATAGGATTAATTCCATAATCTTTTACAGGATAAACTGTATATTTCTTAGATAATTCTCTTATTACACCATCTATCTTATCTACATTATTAACTATTACACTAGTCTGATAACTTCCTCTATTAAACATCTTAGAATAAATTTCCCTAGATACAAATATAGTATTCATCTTATCTTCGTATTGTTCTTTACTAAGACCAAGTATCTTATTTATATTCTCACGATTAAATTTATTAACTACTTTTACTAATAAATTATCTTCAACATATAAACTCTTAGCATTTATATTAATATAACTATTAATACAATCATTCTTCTTACAATATATATCCATGGCATCAGACGTAATGGCTTGATCTCCCACTAACTTGTCACTAATCTCTAAATTAATAAATAATCTATTCACATCATATATATTATCATTTATAGTAAATTTTAATTTAAATAAAGTTCTATTATAAATCTCTCTAACTTTATTTATTATCGCATCACTACAATATATTGCTGAATTATCACCAAATGTAAGATGAACAATAGAATCTTTATTTTCTTCATCTAATAAATACCCAACAATTTTATATTTGCCAATTAAATTACCATCTATTTCTAAATTATAAAAATCATCTAATTTAACTTCAGTACTACCTTTAGAAATACGAACTACTATCTCATTGTCTGCAGTAGGCATTCTACCGAAGTCAACCCTCTTAACTTCACTTATATTTTTAATTTTACCATAGACATAACTATCTTTATTATCAAGTGCAAAAGCCTTATCTAATAAAAAGTCATCTTTCACAACATTTTTAACATTATTAATTTTTCTAATTTCATCAATATCACTATCAAATATTTCACTTCTATCCTTTTTAGTAATAATTAGTCTCTTCTTATCAATACCATCAGGAAATATATTACTTATATTATTATCTTTATTTGAATCATCATTACGTCTTAAACTTCCATAAGAAGAAAATACAATTAAAGTTAAGAATAAATAAACTAACATAAGTAAGAAAAACTTAGTAGGAATATTAAAAGTATTTCTAAATGATAAAATAATTTTATTTATTAATTTAATGTTTTTATATTCTCTAGGAGATGCACTTATCTTATCAGTTTTCTTTATAACTTTATCAGATATTATATTACCATCACTCATAGTAATCTTTCTAGTACAAAAAGCCTCTACATCTTCATAATTATGAGTAACAATTACTACTAATTTATCTCTAGATAATTCATATAATAATTTCATAATACTCTTCGCATTAGCTCTATCCAAATTACCAGTAGGCTCATCCGCCACAATAATAGGAGTATCTTTAACTAAACTACGAGCTATCGCAACTCTTTGCTTTTGCCCACCACTAAGTTTAGATGTCTTAGTATTTTTAAATTTAGTTAAACCAACCTTTTCTATTACATCAAGTATTCTATCCTTTATTTCAAATTTATTTGCCCCATCAAGTAATAATACTAATTCAATATTCTGATATACCGTATAACTATTAATCAAATTAAAAGTCTGAAATATATTACCAATATATCTTCTTCTATATACCTCTAAATCCTCTTCACTATAGTGACTAGTTTCTTCTCCATTTATATACATCTCACCTTCTTGATATGAATCAAGACCAGATATAACATTAAGTAAAGTAGATTTACCAGAACCAGATTCTCCAGTAATTACTACAAACTCACCCATATCTAAAGACAAATTAACTTTACTAAATCCACTACTAATAACACCATTATTACTATAAAATTTAGATACGTTACTAAGTTTAATAATACTCATTTCTTCACCTCAAAATAATTATAACAAAAAAGTAAAATTAAATCATTTAATTTTACTCTTTAAACTCTGCTTATACAAAGTATATATAAAAGATAATATAAGAAGTATTCCATATAATAATAATTTACTATTATGCATAACAAAATATCTATATATAAAATAAACTCCAATCATTGGCCATAATGCTATATATAAATATTTGAGTATCTTATCATTAATACTAACTATCGTACCAATATTACTATTATTAATATTCTTCATATTATTAATAGTAATAATTAACTCGAGTATCTTACCACTAAATACAAATAAATTAATTATAGAAATAAATATCGCAAGTACTAATAAATTTCTATATATAATACCCATAATTATAACTACAATAAATAATATAAAACTAATAATAACTCCAAGTATGTTCTTAACTAATTCATCTCTCATTAAAACTTCTCCTTCATTAAATCAACAATAGATTGATACATCTTATATTTCTTCTTATATATATCTAAACTACTACTAAGACTAAAACAATTAGAATAATCATAAACACCACTACTATCACTAACAACACTAATTACCTGATCATTCTTAATTTTTTTAATCTTCATTATTTTATTAACTCCACTACACTTACTAACACCATAAGCAGTAATATCAATATGATTAAATCTTTCAAAGTAATTAACTTTAATATTACCAATACTATTAATAATTTTTTTATTATTACCATAAATTTCTATTTTAAATATATCACTACCATAATAATCTAAAAAATTATCTATATTATCTATCTTTACAGGATAATTATATCCCATATCTTCTCCAATATAATATGAATTATTTATAGTATAAAAAACTACATTATAATTCTTAAACTTAGAATATATCTTTTTAACATTAGCTAAACTAATCTTCTTAGAATATATTTCTTTATCATTAATTAAGTCATATACATATGCCCCATCATAAGCAACAACATAATCAGAAAATATATAACTTCTATTATAATCAAATATAGTAACAGGACTATGACCTGTCGCAATTATAAATATTGCTCCATTATTTCTAATTCTATCAACTTCAAGCATGACATCTACCGCAATCGCATCATCCTTACCAAGTAATGAATATGAAAAATCACATACTATTGCCTTATACATATAATCACCTAAATAGATTATAGCACGTATAATACTGATTAGTAAATTGATGAACTTGGTGATATTAATAGATTCAACAATATTAAAGAATTAACTGCTTATTGTGGATTAGATCCATCAATCAAACAATCTGGTAAATCAATTAATGTACATGGACCTATTTCTAAATCAGGAAATAAATATATGAGAAAGATTCTTTATATTACTTGTTCAAATATTATTAGACTTACTGCTATATCTAAAAGTGAAAATGATATTGAAATTTATTACAGAAAAAAACGTAATGAAGGAAAGCATCATTACGCATCTATTGTTGCCTGCACAACTAAACTGCTTAGAAAAATTTTAGCTTTGTGTAAGCAATTAGATAATTAGTAATCGTCACCATCCAATTACTAATAACATTATATTACAAACTAACGCATTATTTATAAATTTTTAAAATTTTATAAATTTCGCGTCTTTTTGTAGTGACTATAATACCATAAAATTTTATAGTTGACAAATCTTAGAATGTCATAAAAAACAGTCATAAGACTGTTTCCAAGGAATTCCATTAAAATTTGAGTTAGTAATTCATTATATCATTTTTATCGAAATATCTTAAACTTACGATTATTTTTTTTAGTAAGGTTATAGTTTCCTTTTCCGCCTCCAGTTGCAACATAAATTACTATACCTGCTACTACTGTACCAACAACAGTTCCAATTCCTGCTAAAATTCCTTTGGTTTTTTTTGCCTGTTTTCCGAGACAATTTTCACATTTAGAAACGCCATTTTTAATTTCACTTTTTGATAAAGGCTTTCCACACTTAATACAATTTTCATATTCTTTTTTATTTTTCTTGAACATTAGTAAATTCCTCCAAATATAAATCTTTTTGTTCACTATTTAATAGTTTAACTTTTTCAGAAATATCAGGTAATTTTGTACTCCAATACTTTTTTGGTGATGGATTAAGACTATCCAATCTTTCCAAAAATTCCTTATCAGACATGTACACTTTATCTAAATATCCCCCATAATAATCTAAAGCAATATTTGCAGCTTTTTGTTCTCCCAATTCTTGATAGGATATGGCTTCTGTTAGAGATACCATATTTAAAGCATTCATGCTTTCCCTTAGTTCCGTTATTTTTTTATCCTTTTCTTGCTCTTTTGCTCCATTTAAAAACTTGCCCCAAAAATCAGTTGGCTGCTTTTTTAAAAATTCTACCGTTTCCATTTGACTTAGCATTAATTTATTTCTACTATCTTCTGCAGAAGCCGTTAGATTCATTAAAGCTAATTGACGAATTTGAGGGTTTTCTATTGCCATAGCTTGCAATAATTTTTGTTTGCAACTATATGCAATTGCTAATCTATCATTCTCTTGTCCTTTTCTAACTTCTTCTACAGCAAGCTGAACATATTGAATATCTTGAGCTATTTGTGCCATTTGTGTTTGAGCACTAAGATTAGAAACGGCTGTATTTAATTCGGGTGTCAATTTTATTTTTTCTAAATTAACATTTGAAATAATTTTCTTAGTTTTAGGATCAATTAAACTTGCTATCAAAGTTCCCTTTTTAGAGGACATTAATTCAATAGTTCCTTTAGCAAGTTTTGCTTTTTGCTCATTTGTAAGAACAGCTTGAAATATATCACTTGGGACAGCAGCACTAATTATATCAATAAATGCAGGCGAAGAACGCAATAAACTTTTTATCTTGCTAGAATTATCTTTTATTTTTTTTATAATTGGTGCCAAAAAATCGTTAGGTTTATAATAATATTTATTATTAATTTTATAGTATTTTTCTCCATCAATGATTAAATCAACATCTTTATCATCGATTCTAATTGTATCGGAATTGTCCATTTATATCTCCTCTCATAAGATAAAATGTATTTCACGCGAATTTTATCTACATATCAATTGTATCATAAATTTATACTATTTTTTTAGCAATTTAAATCATTGTAATATTACTATTTTTCGAACAAAAAAGACTAGAATTTCTAGTCTTGAATTTTAACTAATCCATTAATAATTAAACCTTTAAAATCATTTTCTTCGTAAAATACAAGAGCAACTTTTTTACCAGTAGTATATTGTTTATCAAAATAAGAATCATCTAGTAGTTCAGCAACATAAAGATTTTCTTCTTTTGTCTTCATAATTAGTCTAACCCACATTTTTTCTGGTTGTTCTTCATTTGGAAGTATTGCTAATACATCATTTGGAAAATCTTCGTTTCTAAATTCATCTAATAATTTATCGTTTAGTAATTCATTTAATTGTTCATCATAATAGTTTTCATTTATTTGAGAAAGTATCACTTTCATTAAATGGTTGCCTTCAAAATCTTCAAAATCCACATCTTTAAATGAATCTGCTCTTACTATTAAAGCTGTTACATCAATATTACTTGTTTCATTTCCAGTAATTCTTAATGATGTTCCACACTCTCTATCTATATATAAAATTCCGTATAATGGATCATCAAGTTTTTGAATCTGTAGACTTTTTTTAACACTAGGATCAAGATTAGTTACTTTCACAAATTTTCTGTCATAGTCTCTAAAATTTTTAAAATCTTTATACTTCATAGTATCACCTCCATTTTATTATATATTTATCTAATCACTTCTTACACTAATAGTAATATTTTTAATAGTATTATCATCTACTAATATTATTTTATCACTTCTCTTACCATTAATAAGAATAAAATCTTCATCACTTTTAATAATTTCTATCTTATATAAAGTATTATTATAATAATATTTTAATCTAATATTACTTATATTATCAGGTAAACTAGGTCTAATAATTAACCTATCTAAACTAACTTTAAATCCTAATAAACCATCTATTATAGTAGAAAAATTTATAGAACTATTACATAAATATCTATAACTTCTATTAGAATAACCCAATCTAAATAACTCTGTTATATATAAATTAGATAAATAGACATTAACTCCACCATTATTTAAAGTATAAGGTAGTTCTCTAATCATATCACCAGGTATATTTAAACTATTTTGATATGGAATATCTATTGTTCTAATAGTATTATTCTTAACTAACTTAGACTCTATACTATTAACTATACTAAGTATCTTATCTCTATCTTTTAATACACTAAGTCCTATAACATTAACACTTAAATATATACTACCCTCACTATTATCATATCTACCATATATATCATTACCTATCTTATACCTATAAAAATATTTATCAAAACACTTATCTATTACACTACTATAACTATTATAAAATTTATTTAATTTATTACTCTTACTAATATTAATAAATTGGCCAAGTAATTTATATAACTTTAAACCAAGCAATACACTCTCTCCATCTTTAATACTATTAAAAGAAGTATCATATCCATCTCCAGCATCTATAATAGGTAAATTATTAGGACCAATAGAATAAATACTATATAAAAATAATTTAACTATATGTTCATATACACTACCTACTCCATCATCATATATCTTAACTTCTCTACTAATATCATAAGAACTAATAGCTTCACTCTTAACATATCTAACTTCTTCTTCTAATATACTACTACCTCTAATACTAATATAATTTAAAATACCCTCTAATAGCCATAAATTTAAACACAGATTACGACGTCTCTCACCAGTATTATTATAAGGATTATATTTATTTATTACTTCTCCACTTCTCATAACTAAACCAAGTAATTTAATATAATCACTCTTATTATCATAAAACATATCAGTATCAACCAAATACCTAATATTATTAGGATAACTATTATCTAAATAATCAACATATTCTAAATATAAATTATTAATAGACTCATTATACATTTCACACTGTACTTCAATATTATCTAATTTAAATAAACTAAATATCTTATCAATTAACTTACTACTTATCTTTTTATCATTCTTACTAATAGTAATAACTATATCTTTATAAGATTTACTATCTATATTATATTTACCAAAACCTCTAATATATAGAGGAATATCTCTCAAATCATCATCAAAACTATTTATAAATACTAAATTATCTTCATAATAATTATTAGATATATTAATATCTTTACTTACATCAATACTAATCTTTTTATTACTATTATTATAATATCTAATTAAGTATACAAAATACCCATCACCTACAGCCATCTTACTAGATATATTAGAACTATTAAAATAAGCTATACCCCTGTCATATTTATACTCTTCATACTTAATTAAACTATTATTAATATTAACCCTAAAATTACCAATATTAATTCTATTAATACCTATAGTAAAACTACCATCATTAGATATATTTGAACTAATAATTTTATCTTTTATAGTATAACTATAATCTACATTAAAATTATTATTACTAACACTAACTATATCTAATTTCTTATTAACAATATACCTACTACCTATACATATTAAATCTATCTCTATATCACTATACTTATCTATATCTACATAATATGTTTTATAAGAACTATTATAATAACTACATTTACCAATAATAACTAGATCTAAATTAATAAGATTCTTTTTTAAATAATTAAGTAATATTAAACCATCTTCTAAATATTTCTCATATACGACAATATAATTATTACTATCTATCCCAATACCCTCTAAATAACTCTTAGATAAACCACATCTCTTTAAATACTCTAACTTATAACTATTATCATTACTAAGTATATAAGCTAATATACTACTAAGTACATCAATATCATATAAACTATCTCTATTATTAGAAAACTTAGAACTAGCCTTAACTATCTTTAACTCTTCTAAATAACCCTTATAATATTTTAAAATATCTAAAATACCACTATAAGTAGTAGAATATCCATTAATAGTATCGATAGTAATACTCTCTAAACTCTTAATAGATAAATCAATACAAATAGATTTGTCTTCTATATAACCCTTATATTTACCTAATATACTAAACATATAATAACTATTATAATAATCTATATTCTTAATAATTAAACTATTATTAACTAAACTACTACTATAATTATTAAATAATTTATCTATACTAAAACTAATCTTTATATCTTTATCTTTACCCTTATTAGTAATTTTATATCTACATATAGAAGATGAAGAATCTCTAGATATAAATATATTACTATCTATTTCTATATCCTTATATTTACTATAAGTATTTATTACACTATCACTACAACTTAAACTATCATAATTAATAATATTATCATCAATTGATAACAATATAGAATATAAATATCCCCTATTATTATAATAACTAATATCATTAATACATCTCAAAGCAAACTTATTATTACTAATAAAACCACTATCTAAATTATAATAATTATCTTCTTTTTCTATATATTTATAATTATTATCATAACTATTAATACTCTTATCTTTTATAAATAATAAAACTAAATCTAATAAAAGTAATATTAATATAACTACTATTCTTAAATTAACCAATAAATATAATAAAACTCCTATTTCATATACTAAATATATATATAAATATTTACTTATATTCTTACCATAAAATATATAATTATTAGAACAAATACTAGAATAAATACTAATAGTATTTTTATTATTACCATCTATTTTATATATATAATTATTAGATAAATAACTCTTATTAAAAAGTATAGTAAAAAACATCTTAATATTAACCAAATTAACTATATTAAAAATATTATTATTATAGTTAAAACATAAATCTATATATTCACATCTATTATTAGGATGAGAAAGTATCTCTATAGAATTAGTAATATCATCTAACTCTATTTCCTTATCAATAATACCAATATATTTAATATTATTTTTATTTATTATTTTATTATCTATTTCTCTACTTACAAATATATTACTATTATCACTAAATTTATTACTAACTTTATCATATATATCTTCTGATACAACAAGTAATATCTTATCAAATACTTTAAGTCTAAATATATTATCATTAAATCTTTTAATAACTAAAGTACTAATTAAATTAAATATAGATACAAACACTATAGGAAATATAATTATTTTATCTATCCCACTACCTATACAACTAATACAAATAGAAAAAATAATTATTAATAAACTAACAAATATTCCCCTATTATTATTTAATCTTATCTCACAACTACAAGCCTTAGCCTCATCTCTAAATTTAGAATAATAATTTCTATAAATATTCTTAGTACTAACACTACTATTTTTATAATAATAATCTTTACTTAATACTTTATCTAAATAAGAAACTGAAGTAATTAAATCTTCTATATCTATATTTTTAACTATAGAACAACTAGAAAATATATTAGATAAAATTATATTATTAGTTATATTAGTATTATCATACTCTTCTCTTATCTCATAAATATTTATATTATTATTTATAAAATATGACTCTAACTCATTTAAAAGATTGGAATTATTATCACTAAAATAATCATATAAAAATAAATAATAATATTTACTATTACTATGATTAATATAATCATAAATACTACTATTATTATCCATTTTAGATATATATAAATGATTATTAATATCTTCTTCTAATATAGATATAATTTCTCTAATTTTTGATATACAAATAGTTATTATAATATTATTAATATTTCTAATATCATTTATTTTTATATAAGAATGATTATCTTGATACTTATTAATACCATTAACTATCTTTTTATAATCCAATAAATAATTATTATTTAAAACTATATTATTAACTATTCTATATAAATGACTACTACAATTAAACTTACTACTAGACTTAAATAAAGACTCAAGAATCTCATAATAATTAACAAATAATTGATTATTAATATCTAAATTATAACTACTAGAAATAGAATTTAAATATTTATAATAATTACTAATATATCTATAATTTTTCTTACTAACAGTATAATAATTCATCTCAATTCTCCTATACAAAGTATAACACAAAAAAAGATAGATAACTATCTTTTAACTTCATATGGCGGAGCAGGAGGGATTCGAACCCTCGCACCAGTTATTACCGATCTAACGGTTTAGCAAACCGTCCTCTTCAGCCTCTTGAGTACTGCTCCAAATAAATCAAGCAATTATAATATTACATAAGTTTTATTATATTGTCAAGATTTACAAAATTATATTCTACTAATTTTAGAAATAACATAACTAACTAATATAAACATCAAATTAATGATACTAATAAATTTAATATATTTAAAATAATATATCATATTAATTTTCTCTAAAAATATAAATGAATTAACAAAATAAATTAAATTAATATAAATCCCAATAAATATAATTAATATAATATATTTATATAATTTATATTTAAAATTAACTCTATTAATATATGATACTAAATATTTATTTTCATAACTAATATAAATATATATAAAGTATAAATAAATACCCAATTGAAATATTAAATAACTAATACTACTATCCCCTATACTATTCTTAGTATATAAAGATATAGAATTTAAAAATATATTATTATAATCAATATACATACTAAATTTAGTATATAAAACTAATATTAAAAAGAATAACATATATAAAAAAATTATCTTCCTAATTTTCTTAATACTTTGAAAAAGTATATTTAAATGTATAATCATATTTTCTCTTCCTCTAATAAAAAATATATATAAGCACATATAGAACCAATACTAAAAGATATAATAATAGATTTAAAAAGTGCAATAACCATCTTTGTAATATAAGGCAAAACATAACTATCACATATAACAATACTTATAGAAACACCAAGTATTAATGATATTAAATAGAAAAATAATATTATTACAAATTCATCTACTATAAACATATTTATAATATTTTTTCTATTTAATCTAGTAATCAAATTATAATTAGTAATAGTCTTGTGATCATTTCTAATAAGTAGTATAAGTGAAGATAATATTAAAAGTAACATAAACTCACTACTATCAAATAAATCTTTCAAAACACTGAAGAACTCATAATGTGGTCTCCAAACAACGATTGGTATTGAAACACCTAAAAAAAGGACTAAAAATATAAATATACTAAGTTTACTAATTAAGACATCTCCTAAAGATAAAAATGATATTTTTAACATATCTTACCATCTTCAATCTTTATAATGACATCACTTATATTATCTAAATCTTCTTTAATATGTGTGGATATAATTATAACTTTATCTTCTTTTATACTCTTTATATAATCAATCAACTTAGTAACAGTTGCTTCTTCTACACCATTAAATGGCTCATCTAAAAATATATACTTAGTATTTTCCATTAAAGCCTGGGCAATACCCAATTTTTGTTTCATACCTAAAGAATATTTAGAATATTTTTTATCTTTTTCATCATATAAATTAACTACTTTAAGTATATCATCTATTTCTTTATTTGAAATTTTTTTATTTATATCCGCAAGTAATTTTAAATTATCATACCCACTTAAGTCTCCATAAAATGAAGGACCATCTATTAATACTCTAACATCTTTACAAACATTATTTTTACTATAACTTACTCCATCATATAAAACACTACCACTATCTAATTTATAAAAACCTGAAAGTAACTTTAAAAAGACAGTCTTACCACTACCATTTCTACCATAAAGTCCATATATTTTACCACAATCAAATTGATAACTAATATTTTTAATTATTTCATTATTTTTTATTTTTTTACAAATATTCTCAACTTTTATCATTTTTCCTCCTCCAAACTAAGTACCAATTTTTCTCTATTTCTATACTTAAAACATAATATTAAATAAGAAATAATCAAATATATAAATGGCACTAAAATAGGGCCTAATATAGTTGTATCAAAGTTAGGTAATAAAAAATTTATCATATTAAACAAATTACTAAACTTATCATATTTTAATGTTTCACCAAAAACTAAACCAACGATAAAAATATGAGAAAATCCTTCTATAAATAAAATACTTAAAAAAGAAGAAATTACTAATAATACATATTTATGAAAATATCTAAGCATAATTAAAATTATATTTAAATAAAACAAAATAAGAAAAATATGTCGAGATAAAAATGCAAATACAAATAACCATAAATTACCATAAAATGCATCTACTACATCCATCTCACCCGTTGGCATTAAGTTCGGAAAAGTAAAATAAACAATAAATATACCAACAAATACAAAAATAGGTAAAACTATGGCAGGCTTATAAGTATTTAAAAATAGTTTTTTTAGTATTTGACCATAACTCATTCTATTTAAATCATTCTTAAGCATACCACTGGTAAAATATCTACTACACCATATAGAACATATCAATATTAACACAAAAAGATATATCAAATTATAATAACTAGTTTCACCAAAACAAGTATATATTTCAGAAAAAAATGATGTTTTAAAATTCTTATCTCTTTCTGCATATTTACAAACTTTTTTAAAATCTTCATCACTAGCGTTAGCCGGTTTTTTGCCTTCATGACACATGATCAAAAATTTATTATTTTCATTATTAAGTCTAATTTCATTCTTATGTTCAAAATTAACAGTCTTAAGTAAAATCACCATCATTACAATTCCCAAAAGAATTGATAAACTATAAATTAACTTTTTCATACTAATCTATCTTCCTTATAATCAATATTCTAAACTAATAATATCACATTAATTATTTACAAACAACAAAAAAACTCTATTGCTAGAGTATCTTTCAAAATGGTGACCAGTACGGAATTCGAATCCGTGAATGCTGCCGTGAAAGGGCAGTGTGTTAAGCCACTTCACCAACTGGCCGAATGGCGCCCCAAACAGGACTTGAACCTGTGACCCCTTGATTAACAGTCAAGTGCTCTAACCGACTGAGCTACTGAGGCAAATTTGGTGGACCTGACAGGACTTGAACCTGTGACCCCACGCTTATCAAGCGTGTGCTCTAACCAACTGAGCTACAAGTCCATTTGCAAAAATAATTTTATCATTAAAAACTACCTTTTGCAATATTTTTTAATAAGTTTTCAACTTATTTTTCCACCGACGAGATTAATATACCATATATATAAATCTTTTTCAATTGTTTTTATTACTTATTCTTAATTTTTCTACTTTTAATAAAATCTATTAGTTTATCTAATCTACCTATAAAATATTTATATAAATAGACTGATTCTATACCTAATAAAACTATAATAATACCCATACTAATAGAAATATTAGTAAATGAGAAAAACTCTTTAAAGAATATATAAGAAATTAAAAATACTAAAGCTAAAACAACTATAAGTAATCTATGTATTATATTATTCTTATTACAAATATTATATAAATGCATAAATCCAATAAAAACAGATATAATAACACACATAGTAGATATCTCATTACTACTAATACTAAATAACATTCCAAGTAAATATATGATTAAAATATTAAATACAATGAGAATAGATGTAGGTAGTGCCTTCTTTATAACGTTAAGTAAAAAACCTCTCTTAACTCTATTATTATTAAATTCCAGTGCAAGTACAAATGATGGTATACCAATAGTTAAAGTACTAAGAAGAGATAATTGTATAGGTATAAAAGGATATCTACTCTTAGTATTAATAAATAAAAATACTAATAAAAATGTATATATAGTTTTAACTATAAATAATGATGCACTTCTTTCAATATTATTAATAGTTCTTCTTCCCTCTGCCACTATATCAGGAATAGATGAAAAGTCACTATCTAAAAGTATTAATTGACTAACATTCTTTGCCGCATCAGCACCAGAATTCATCGCAACTGATGCATCTGCTTCTTTTAATGCCAAAACATCATTTACTCCGTCTCCTCCCATAAGTACAGAATGTCCTAACTTTTGTAAAGCTAAAATAAATTTTCTTTTTTGATCAGGTGTTACTCTTCCAAATACAGAATATTTAGAAACAGCCTCCAATATATCTTGATCAGTTTCTAAAACAGTTGCATTAATAGCTAAAGTATCATCACTAAAACCAGCTCTTTTCGCAATACCTAAAACACTCCTCGCATCATCTCCAGATATAATTTTTAAATCTACTTCTTGTTTTTTAAAATACTCTATAGTAGATGGTGCACTTTCTCTAATTTTATCTTGTATAAGAATAAGTCCAACTAATTTAGTATCAATAATATTTTTCTTATATTCTCCTACCATTAATACTCTATAATCTTCTAAATAAGGAGAAATAATTTTCTCATACTTTTTATAATTATCTTTAAGTATAAATTCTGGAGCTCCAACTACATAAGTAATATCAGAAAACTTAACTCCACTATATTTACGACTACTACTAAAAGGTATTACTTCCTCTACTTTTTTATCATTACTTTTTCCATATTTATCTAATAAAGCTAAAGCAGTTGGATTACTATCAATACTCGCTCCATTAATATTAGAAATAATATATGAAATATCACGATTATTAAAAGAAATATCTCTAACAACTTCTAACTTTCCTTCTGTAATTGTACCAGTCTTATCTAAACATGCAACATCAACTCTCGCAAGCATCTCTATACAATATAAATCTTGTACTAATACCTTTTTCTTAGATAACTTAATAACACTCACCGCAAGTACTGTAGAAGTAAGTAAAACTAATCCTTCAGGTATCATACCAATAATACCCGCAACAGTAGAAGTTATTGCTTCATTAAAATTATTTGATGCACTATATTGACTACTAAAAAGTAATATTCCAACAGGAACAATTATAAAAGATATAGTTGAAACAATTCTATTCAAACTTCTCATTATCTCACTACTTACAGGTTTACTATATTTAGTATTAGAACTAATCTTCGCAACATAATTATCTAAACCTACATGTTCTACTTCTGCTAAGCACCTACCACTTACTATAAAAGAACCAGATAATAACTTATCTCCTTTTTTCTTATATATAGTCTTAGCCTCTCCTGTAATAAAAGACTCATTTACCTCTACTTCTCCATCAACTACTATACTATCAACTACTACCTGATTACCATTATTAAATATAATAATATCATCTAATACAATATCATTAATATGTATTTCTTCTTCTATACCATCTCTTAATACTAAAACACTATTAGAAGCAATTACTTTTAATTTATCTAACTCCCTCTTACTTCTAACTTCTTGTATAATACTAATTAAACTATTAATAATTATAATAAATACAAATAAAGTATTCTTATAAGAACCAACTATTACTAATAATAAAGCAAGTAAAATATTAATAATATTAAACAAAGTAAAACTATTACTAATGATAATATCTCTAATACTTTTAGTTTTAACACTAGTATCATAATTTACTTTATTATCTCTAATTCTATTTTCTACTTCTATTCTTGTTAATCCATTTATCTTTTTCATAATTCACCTATATAAAATATATCATATTTTATTATTTAATTACTTTTTTAAAAATAATTTTACAAAAAGACTTGTAAAATAATAATATTTATAATAAAATTATTAATGCAATGGGGTGTTAGCTCAGTTGGTAGAGCAAATGACTCTTAATCATTGGGTCTAGGGTTCGAATCCCTAACACCCCACCATTTGTATATAACTAACTTATGTTAGTTTTTTTATTATAAAAAGGTAAGTTATTTTAACTTACCTTTTCCTTTTCCTTTTAATCCATTGCCTTTAGCAAAACCAGATAATATATTACTATCAAAAGAATGTATCTTCGCACTTCTCTTCTTATAATCTTTTATACCAATATTTATCATTTCATCTAATAAATCAGTAAATGATACAGAAGCCTCTTCCCATAGATAGAAAGCAAGTGAACCTGGTATTGAATTAATTTCATTAATATAAACTTTATTAGTTTTACTATTTATCATAAAATCAATTCTGGCATTACCACTAGTACCAAGTACTTTAAATGCATTAATAGCCATATCTTCAACTTTTTCTTTTACTTCCTTGCTAAGATCAGCTGGTAACTTTCTATTTAATGAAGCCATTCCTTTACTAGCAACTTTAAACTTACCTTTACTCTTACCATTTCCAATATATTTATCATCGAATGTTAAGAATTTATTACTACTCATAACTTCTTCTATAGCACTAAGTTTTTGTCTCTCATAGTTACCCATAACAGCAATATTAACTTCTTTTAGGTTTTCAACCTTCTCTTCTACAATAATCTTACTATCATATTGAATAGCCTCATCTATAGCATCTATTATTTCATCTCTTGTTGAAGCTACACCTATTCCAACACTAGAACCTGTAGTCGCAGGTTTAACTACTACTGGATAACCTATCTTATCAATTTCTTTTAATATCTTATCTTGATTATTTCTATAATCATAATCATAAAACCAAGTATATTTAGCCATATTAAGTCCGGCCTTTTCCCATATATTTTTCATATACACTTTATCTTGTCCTACAACAGATGCATATACATTACTACCAACAAAAGGAATTCCTATACTTTGTAAATATCCTTGTAATACACCATCTTCTACATTAGTACCATGTACTACAGGAAATGCTATATCAATAGTATTTACTATTCTCTTAAATAATCCTTTAGTTTGTAATACATAACTACCATTCTTATAATATAAAACTACATTCTTAGCATATTTCTTTAATAATTTTAAATCTTGATATACTTCTATATCTTTTAATAATTCACCAGTATACCATTCTCTATCTTTAGTAATATAAATAGGTACTACTTCATATTTTTCTTCATCTATCTTATTCATCGCTTGTATCGCAGAAATTATACTAACCTCATGCTCTACTGATTCTCCACCAAATATAAATCCAACTTTAATTCTCATAAATCCTCCTACTCATTAAATGTATCAGGTAAATCATTCTCATATAAAGCATATACTTCTTTTTTACCTTTAACAAGACCTGATACAAAATTATATGATTCTCTTACATCATTATATATTATAATATTTTCTTCCTTCATTCCAGCTTCAAGTAATCCTTCTTTTATAGGTTTAGTCTTCTTACTACCAATAAGTACAACATAATCAGCCTTACCAAGTTCTACTATTTGCTTACCAAATTCCTTATTATAATAATCTTCCTTATCCCCTAATTCTATCATACCAGGAGTAACAACTACTCTTACTCCATCTACCATACCAAGTACCTTACAAGCATTCATTGCCCCTACTGGATTAGAATTATAAGCATCATCTATTTGATAAAAATTACCAATCTTCTTAATCTCTAATCTATGCTCAATACTCTTAACCTCTCTAACAGCCTCAATTAAGTCTTTTATAGAAATACCAAATTCTAATCCACAAGCAATACCTGCTAAAATATTATATACATTATGTTCTCCAAGTAACTTAGTACTAAACTTATACTTAGTCTTATCACCCTTTAATACTACATTAAAACTAGTTCCATCACTACTAATCTTAATATCTTCAGCAGCTACATCTACATCTTTATTTTTTATACCTATCCAAATAATCTTAACCTTATTTTTAAGCTTATAATTTACTTGTAAAGGATCATCTCCATTAAGTATACCAAATCCATCCTTAGGAAGTGATTCTATAAGTTCAAACTTACCACTTTGAATATTCTCTTGACTACCAAATGTCTCTAAATGAGCAGTACCTATTCTAGTTAAAATACCATACTTTGGTCTAACTAATTTACAAAGTCTTCCTATCTCACCCTTAACATAAGCCCCCATCTCAGCTATAAATACATCATTAAATTTATCCATCTTATTATTTATAGTCATAATAATACCATTAAAAGTATTAATAGACTTAGGTGTAGGAAATACATTATATTTAACACTTAAAATATCATTTAAAATATTCTTACTACTAGTCTTACCATAACTACCAGTAATACCTATTATCTTTAAACCATGTATACTATCAATCTTCTTCATAGCTTTAATTCTATAATAATGATATACAATTCTTTCTATAGGATAATTAATAATATTAACTATATATATAACAATATTATTAAAATATACCATAATACTAATAATTAATATAACTAAGTTAATATCAATAATACCAAAATATAACAATATAAAAGGTATTAAATATAATAAACTAGTAGTATATATCAATCTTCTAACTCTCTTAGTAACAACTAAAGGTTTTTTATTTTGATCATTATTAATAAATTTACTAATCTTATATATCATATAACAATAAACAATTATAATCATAAAACTGCATATATATAGATGCTCTCTAAAATATATAACATATAATCCACAAATAACTGCTAAAAGATCTAAATTACTAGTATCAAATAAATTCTTCCAAATCCATTTACCATATCTATTATTCTCATTATAGATATTTTGTTGTATCATATGTAAATTTCTTTTACTCTTATAATATAAAAGTACAAAAGTAACAAGTAATAAAATAACTAAAATAATCTTCATACTATCCTCCAAAAAACTCATTTAATATTTTTTCAACACTAGGTAATTGTTCTATATACATATAGTGACTACCAGGTAAAACTATAAGTGCTGCATCTAACATAATCTTTTCTAACTCTCTAGCATTTTCTACAGGTTCAGCTAAATCATTATCACCCCACATAAGTAATGTAGGCTCCTCTATCTCCATCGCATATTTAGATAAATCTTCATTAACTATATTAACTAAAGTTTCTCTCATAACTGGAGTGGCATTTCTATAATCATCTGATCCAATAAACTTCTTCATAAATTCTCCAATTTCACCGATTATAGGTAAAACCTTCAAAAACTTAAATACTTTTACTTTAAAACTATTATTAGTATGTCTAATACAAGGACTACCAAATAACACTAATTTCTTAATAGGATTTCTAGAAGAATACTTTATCGCAACTCTACCACCAAAAGAATGTCCTATTATAATTGGTTTTTTAATTTTAACTTCTTTTATAAATTCCTCTAACATATTAACATAATCATTCATATTCCATGGTCTAGTTAATCTAGAACTATTACCAAATCCAGGAAAATCTATTATAGTAATCCTAAATCTATCAGAAAACTTATCTCCAAGCATCTTCATCATCTCTATATTTTGTCCCCAACCATGTAGTAATAATATGTCTTCTCCACTACCATACTGTATATAATTAATATCAACATTATTAATATTTATCTTCATTAATTTACACCTCATTATCATTATAAAACAAATATTAAAATATATAAATTAAATATTGTAAAAATTTAGTAAAATTGATAATATATCTATGGTGATTTTATGAAAATAGTACTAATAGGAAATATTATAGGACTACTAGGCTCAATAGCCATGGTAATATCAACTATAATAAAAGAAAAGAAAAAAATATTAATATCTCAATCTATTCAATTAACTTTTCTAACTATATCTAATCTAATATTAAATTCTCTAACAGGAGCCCTAGTAAATATAGTATCAATTATTAGAAATATATTAACTTATAAAAATAAATTAAATAAGTTTTATCTATCAATAATAATACTTTTAACCATATCTACTCTATTTATGAACAATAGAGGATTAATTGGATTAATACCAGTAATCGCAACTACAACAATAACTCTAGGTATGTTAGTAGAAGATGATAGGAATTTCAAAATAATAATACTACTAGCAGTAATACTCTGGTCAATACATGATTATTATATTAAATCATACACAACCTTTGCATTCGATCTATTCTCAATATTAGGTTCAGGATATTCAATAATAAAACAATCTAAAAGCATTAATAAAAAATAATATTGTCTTTTACAGATTATATGATACAATATTGTTGTATCTAAATTGCGGATGTAGTTTAGTGGCTCGAATACGGCCTTGCCAAGGCTGTGACGGGGGTTCGATTCCCCTCATCCGCTCCATTAGGAAATCTGTTCGAACTATTTGGTTTGAACTTAATATATAGAATCAATCGAAAGATTGATTTTTTTGTGTCTTACAAAAAAATCATCATCATAGTTGGCAAATTCGTTGTTATAAATAAAATTGTTATCATATATATTTTTAATTTCGTCATAGTTATTCAATTTTATCCCTCACTTTTAATACATAAATATTTAAAGCAATTGTAATTTCATTAATCATTTTATTATAATTATAATTTTTTGATAAAGGTGTCATATTAATCAAATTTAACATTGATTCTTCACTTAATTCTTTTCTTGCATTTATTGCATATTTTTTTAAAATAATATAATTTTTGTCTATGTTCTTTTCAATTTGCAGTTCATTTTCATATTCTTTAATATGCAAAAGCTCTCTTAATTCATATAAATATTCTTTTTTTGGAGTCACTTTAATTATAATTCCATCCTGTTTTAATATTCTATTCATTTCTTTTTCATTAGATGGGGATAGAATATTTAGTATAACATCAACGCTTTTATTCTCTAATGGCATATAGTTTAAATCCGCAACCAATGGAATAAAATTATTTTTAACATGATCTGTTGCACATTCAACACCGACTTTGGATATATCTACCCCTATAATAAAAGATTGACTGTTGCTTATTAAATTTAAAATCATATTATCATGTGTACCATCACCACATCCCATATCGACTATTACTTGTGAATTACCTTTTTCTATAATTATTTTCGATATTAGTTTGTGTAATTCATAATAAAAACCTTTTTTTATAAATTCCATTCTGTTTTTGAATAAATTTATATCATAAATATTATCAATCCTCAATTTATTTTTCTTTAATAATGTAAAATAGCCCTTTTTTGCAATATCGTAGCAATGATTTTTTCACAAATTAGAGAATTTTTATAAATCTTAATATTACTATGACATATTGGACATGTGAAAATATTTTCTATTTTTTTATTAAGCAAATTACTTTTTGTATATTCAATTTTTTTAAGCATATTAATCACCATCAATTTGCTATCATTATACCACTTTTCGTTGATATTTAAAGAAATTTGTCAAATTTTATATTTTGAATACTAATTAAGTTATTATTATCAAATTCAAGTTTAAAAGTTTCACAATAATCAAAGTTACCATCTAATAATGCATTATTATTAAAACTATAAATGAATTTATCATCGATAACTTGAATATTACACCATTTTTTAAGTAAATATGATATTGCAGTAGCATGACTAACAATAGCAATTCTTTTATTTTTATTTTCATCTAATATTTTCATAATAGTAGAATGCATTCTATTGCTAACTTCTTTTTGGCTTTCACCATTACCAATTTTATAGTTTTCATCTAAAAATTGTTTTCTTTCAAAATTTTCCGGTAATTGATCCCAAGAGTCTATTCCAAATTTTCTTTCACCTAAATCACTAATAATATTAATTTCCAAAACATTTTTAGCAGACAAATACTTCGCTGTTTGTATAGCTCTTACATAGTTGGATGAAAACAAAACATCTAGATTGCTAAATTCATTTTTACTAAGTTTTTCATGTGCTATTTGTTCTCCCTCTATTGAAAGTGATGACTTTTCATTTTGTATTTGTAGGCTATCATTATTAAAGGTATTATTAACTTTTAATGGTTTTGAATGTCTAATTAAATATATAGTAGTCATTGTAAATCACATACCTTTCATCATTATTATAACATTTATTTTATCAATTTTTAATATTCAGAATTTGAAATAACTTTTGTTATTATTCTAATATGTAATACCCTTGTTTACCAAGGGATTTTATTTTTTTATCTCTTATTTACCACTTAAAAAATTGTATTTAGATTAATCATATGTTATAATATGAACAATTTATGTGAGGTGCTTTGATGAATTTAATAAGTAAAATTATATTAAAAATAATGGATAAATTTCCACAAATAAGAAAAGATGTAGAAGAAAGTTTTCAAAAAGAAAAAGGAATTGAAAAAGATATAGAATATGAGTTGATAGACAAAGAAATTGAAAAAGATATAGAATATGAGTCAATAGACAAAGAAAATGAATTTAATAAAGTTTGTGCTGGAGATGTAATATGGAGTACTACACCAGACTTTAAAAACAATGATAAAAGTCATCTCATTAGACCTTACTTAGTAATTGGAAGAAATAAAAATATGCTATATGCTTTATATGGAACAACAAAAAAACACTACGAAGAACCAGAATATTATGGTATAAAACTTAGTAGAATTAAAGAAGAATCATATTTCTATTGCTGCAATATAACTAAACTAGATATTAATAATTTTAAAAGTATATACACAATGTTATCAGATGCTTCGATGAATGCAGTATATAAAAAAATAATAAATAATACTGATTGTTTAAAATACATAGATAAACGCTTCTTAGACACAAAAAGAGAAAAAGCTGCCATAATAATGTGTGATAAACAGCTATATATGATAATAAACACTAATAAAAATAATGACAAATATAAAGTAGTCGAATTAGTACCAGGAAAAGCATCTCACTGTGTACATTTATTTGGACAAGATTTTATTGCAAATAATCAAAATATAATAACACTAGATAAAAACAATCCTATAATCGCAATTAAAACAGATATAGATTATTATAACTACTTATTAAAAATTCACACTAACAATAAACAAATAAGTGATAAAGAATATAACTTTGCAGATATATTATCAATAAAAGGTACAAAAGAAAAAGTGATATACTTATATCACACTGATAAAGATGTATATTATGTTCCATTTACTACCTTAGAAATATTTTCCGGAATAAATAAACTTAACATTAATAAAATAGAAGGAGTATATGGAAGTCTATCATACAGTGATATTGCTAAACTAGTTAATAAACTAGATTCTAAATTAGCAAATAGTAATGGAAAGCATATAGATAAAAATATAGAAAAACAAATAATAAAACAATACAAAAAAAAGATAATCGAAAAAAGATTATCTTTTCTTATACGTAATTGATTTTACACTATTATTACAACTAAAATTAGGATCTAGTTGATATAACGTC
>ERZ772974.52-NODE-52-length-86490-cov-5.129635_pt1 | contig 86490 bp, 118 predicted proteins | sample MGYA00580671_ERZ772974 | MGnify/ENA primary metagenome ERZ772974 (study PRJEB29015, sample SAMEA2738065) | human oral metagenome | biome: human oral; feature: human-associated habitat; material: saliva | place: China | collected 2218 ... | reverse complement strand
CGTCAGTCTGTGGTGAAAGTCCACGTAGGGCGTAGTTGCCGACGAACCTCATAGCGATTCCCAAGGTTTGTATCGTGAGGTACAGGCGAGAAGAAGGGATAGCGAAATCGTAGCCTGACGAACAGAAACCTAATACCAAGGCTAGTATGACGGATAAGCGGACAAGCAGTCGCAAAGTCCAAAAAGGCAATCGTAACTCATACTAGTAGATTAGGCAGGTAGACGAGGAAAGACTGATGACTTATCCCGTGAGGTCTCACAGACAGAATAATCTGTAGTAACAACGAACTGTGAGAAGTCAGCCGAAGCCATAGTAGTGATGAAGTTTCTGTAATAGAAATGGAGTGAAGGGCTGAACAATTCAAGAGTCAAATGGACTCGCAAAAGTACGCATCCATATCCGACGAGGAAGGTAGTAGCGAAGACGTAACGAAGTGAAAATTCCATAGGAGATAGGAATTAGAGGATGCGAAGCATAACGAAGAAAGGAGACAATCCAAATGTCTGCACTACTAGAGAAGATACTCAGTAGAGATAATATGTTTGCTGCATTAGATAAGGTAAAGGCGAATAAAGGAGCTGGTGGAATCGACGGAATATCTGTCGATGAAATAGACCAATATCTCAAAGAGAACTGGGTAGATATCAGAGATAAGATTCGAAGAAGAAAGTACAAACCCAAACCGGTAAGACGAGTAGAAATACCAAAGCCGAACGGCGGAGCACGTAACCTTGGAATCCCAACAGTAGTAGATAGAGTTATTGAACAGGCGATAGTACAGGTGATGACACCAATAACAGAACCACACTTCAGTGAGTACAGCTATGGTTTCAGACCAAACCGCAGAGCACAACAGGCAATTATTAAACTGCTTGAATACTTCAATGATGGATATACCTACATAGTAGATATCGACCTTGAGAAATTCTTCGATAATGTACCACAAGACAAACTAATGACCTTGGTGCACAATCTCATAAATGACCCAGATACAGAATCACTCATTAGGAAATACCTTAATGCAGGGGTAATGATAAAGGGGAAATATGAAGCAACAACCAAGGGAACACCACAGGGAGGAAACCTATCACCGCTGTTAAGTAATATAATGCTTAATGAACTGGATAAAGAACTCGAAGCAAGAGGACTCCGTTTCGTAAGATATGCGGACGACTGTGTAATCGCAGTCGGAAGCAGTACTGCTGCCAATAGAGTAATGGCAACAGTAACGAAATGGATAGAAAAGAAACTTGGACTAAAGGTGAATGCGACCAAATCAAAGGTTACAAAACCGACTAAACTCAAATATCTCGGATTCGGATTCTGGAAGGATAACAAAGACGGACGGTGGAAGGCAAAGCCGCACAAAGATTCAATTGAGAGGTTCAAAAGGAAACTGAAACAGCTAACAAAACGAAGCTGGTCGGTAACAATGGACTATAGAATTATGCGTCTAAACCAGGTAATTCGTGGATGGATAAACTATTTTAGAATGGGCAATATGAAAGAAGCCTTAAAGAAAATAGATGAACACCTAAGGACACGGATGAGAATTGTGATATGGAAGCAGTGGAAGACAAGAGAAAAACGCATATGGGGACTTAGGAAACTGGGTGCACCTATGTGGATGGCGAAGCAGTCAGCGGGTTTTGGTAATCACTATCAAGCGGTGGCAAAAACAACAGGACTGCATCACATTAGCAAAGAAATCCTTGCAAGACGAGGACTTCTAAGCTGTCTGGATTATTATTTGAATTGAACCGCCGTATGCCGAACGGCACGTACGGTGGTGTGAGAGGGGCTACTTGTTAGCCCCTACTCGATTTAGACTTAAATTGAATAAAATCCTCTTGTTTGGTAAACTTTATTTAAACGTAAATTTACATTGCAATGTGTGATTCATAGAGAAAGGTGAGATTGAATGAAAAAGAAAGTAATAGTTTTTCCAGAAATTGCAAAGCTAAAAGAAACATATAATATTACTATTGTTGCAATAGAAGATATTAACGTTGTGGTAAGTCAAAAAGGTGCTAAGAATTTAGCAATGGCTGACGGAATTATGTTAAGTAATTTTACTCATGATATGATAAACTTTGTCAATGTTTCTACTTGGAGAAAATTTTACAAATTTGGCAAAATGACCAGTAAAGAATACAAAGAATTTTCAATGCGTTTAGTATTAGAAAAATTTGGCAAAAATGTTGATGATAACGAATCAGACGCTATACTTCTTGGTAATTACTTTGTTAATACTTTTTGCAAAAACAATGATGAAGAAGAATAGCTTATTTATTCTTCTTTTTTGTTTGTTAGCTGCAGTATAAGCTGTTTAAGTAATTCATGATGATTTACATTAACAACGACCAAAACTGCGCTATACAGCAAGCTAGACACAAATAAAACGAAAATAAAAGGAATGACTGCATGAAATATTATACTTCTTTGGATTTGAATGAGCACCTTGATAAATCTGAATTGAAATCAGATACATATTATTACGAGCTTATTCTAAATAAAAAACATGAATTAAAAACTTTAAATAAAATCTTTAATGATAAGATTGAAAAAACTTCTGAATCAGAGTTTGAAACTGTTTCAAATTATGTTAAAACATTATCTCAAGCAGATTGGATTTACTTAGAACAATTAGAAGCTATTATTAAAAACGGTGTAGAAACAGAAAATAGAACTGATACAGATACTATCTCTATCTTTGGAACACAAAATAGATACGATTTAAGTAATTCTTTCCCATTGCTAACTACTAAAAAGACAGTTTTGAGAAATATTATCACTGAACTTATTTGGTTTATCCAAGGTGATACTAATTTGAAATACTTGAAAGATGTGAATAATCCTATTTGGAATCAATGGCGCCGTCCTTACAACTTGAATAGAGGTTTGACAAAAGTTAGAATTAGAAAAGAAAATGAATATGTTAACTGTATTTATGAAAAAGGTGACTTAATAGAAGTTATCAATAAATATGCTGAACGTTTATATACCAATGAATTAGATGTCAAATTATATAAATTGTGGGCTAATTTAATGGCAAGAGCATATCTTGGAACTGGAGATTATTCAATTTCAAAAGAATGGCAAGATTATGATACTTTTATTAAGGAAGTTAAAACTTTACCTCATTGGTATTATAAAACTGAAGATTGGGATAGTTTTGTATTGTCTAATGCTTATTACTCTAGTTCTGTATTTTCTAAAGATACAAGTGTTTGGCTAAGAAAAGATGAAGAAGAATTATACCAAGAAAACAACATGATTATTAAAGTTACTCATTATAACGGTGAAGTGGAATTATACTTCAACAAAGAAGAACTTAATAAACATTTAGGATTAGATTTGAAAAAGCTGCTTCAAAAAGAATATGAAGAATTAACACCTAGAGAAAAAAATATTTATGATGAATTTGAATTAAGTCAAATCAAAGAATATGAACCTTCAGATGGCTTTGTTTATCGTAACAAGCTTATTAAAGATGATGACATGGGGCCAATTTATGGTTATAACTGGAGACAATTTGACTATGTTGACCAATTATCTAATGTTATTCAAGAAATCAAGACAAATCCAAACTCAAGACGCTTGATTATTTCTGCTTGGAATCCTAAAGAAATTGATAATATGGCGTTACCTCCTTGCCATACAATGTTTCAATTTAAAGTTACAAATGGAAAATTAGATTGTCAATTGTATCAACGCTCAGCTGATTATCCTATTGGTGTTCCATTCAATATAGCAAGTTACGCTTTGTTGGTTTATATTATTGCTAAGGAATGTAATTTAGAGCCCGGGGAATTTATTCATACAACTGGCGATACTCATATTTATGTGAATCAATTAGACGCTGTAAAACAACAATTAACTAGATTGCCTTACCCAGCACCAACTCTTGAAATTAAAGATTGGAATGGCGTATTTAATTTCACTTCTGACCAAGTTGAATTAAATAACTATAAATCACATAAATTTTTAAAAATGCCTGTTGCTAAATAAGATTTCAATTGATATTTCAAAATAAAAAAGGAGTCAAATATGGCAGAAAAAAATAACTATCCAGTAAGAGTTTTGGATATGACCAATTTATTCTCGAAAGAACTCCTTATTTATTCATTATTTGACATTAAATTCAAGAAACCAGTAAGGTTAATTTTCTGGGTTTATCTGTTTATCACATTTGCTATTTGGGGCTTCCCAATGGGTTACTTATTTATTGTTAAACTTCATACTTTAAATATATGGACGGCCGCTTTAATCTTTGGCCCTCCAATTGGTTTAGCAACTATTATGAGTAAACCTATATGGGGTGGTAAATCATTCTATGATTGGACTAAAACTCAAATTCTCTATTTGAGTTCCCCTAAATACTATTGTGACCATAAACCAGCAAAGAAAGAACACACTTATAAAATTGATAATTCTATTGTTGTTTCTCGTAGGTCAGATATAGAATATTTAAGTAAACTAAAATGAGGAATAAAATATAATGGTAAGTAAGAGTAAATATTCAACAAGTACTATGATTGGAGTTTCTATTGTAGGAACTCCAACACCTGTATTTTGGGATTCTCATTATGCTATTTCACAAAACTATGCACCTGTATCATTCATTTCAGGTTCACCAGGGTCTGGTAAAACTTTCCTTGGTTTACTTTTGTCTTGTCATGGCAATCTAATGAATAAAGCTCAAGTTATCCTTGACCCAAAAGGTGACTTTATTGCATTACGCAAACTTTATGAGTTAGGGTACATTAACAAAGTTGACATTTGGAATGTAGCAGAAGCAAATGGAAAAATTAGTGATGAAAATATTGGTATGTTAGACCCAACTTCATTTACTAATAACATTGCCGAAAATACTGCTTTAACTATGGATATTCTTGTTTCTTTAGTTGGTAGAATTGATGATGAATTACAAAGTACTATTATCCCTATTATCAAAGATGTGGTCGAAGATGATAGACCATCATTTATGTCTGTTGCAGCCGCAATGAACCGTTACAGAGATGATGAAAGAGTTAGAAGTGTGGGTATGACACTACAAACGTATTTACAAGTTGGATTAGGAAAACTTCTTAGTAGAGATAAACGCTCTCAAAAGAAACAAGAGTTAAATATTTCTAATGGAACTATCGTTGCTAATCTTATGGGATTAACATTACCAACTTCTGAAAAATCTTTCAATGATTACAGTAACAGTGAACGTATTTCAGTTGCTATTATGAGTTTATTAACACAAAAAGTTATTGACTCTATGCGTTCTGACAAAAAGATTAGAAAAACTCTTGTAATTGACGAGGCATGGTCTGTTGCAAGTACTCCAAAGGGTAAAGCTATGATGAGTGAAGTTGCTTTGTTAGGTCGTTCACTTAACATGAGTGTATTACTTATCTCTCAATCACCTAAGCATTTGAATTTTGGTGATAGCGCTTCATTAGATAACACTATTACTACTCGTTTCGCTTTCCGTAATAATGATGAAAGAGATAACGACATGACTGTAGCAGCTATGCGTTTGGAAGACCCAGGTTGGGCTTCTATTCTACCCGATTTACAACCAGGTACTTGCTTAATGAAAGATTGTCAAGGAAATGCTGGTATCGTGCAAATTATGGCGCCAGATGGCTGGGCAGAAATCTTTGATACGAACCCAAATGCAGTATTAGAATCACAAAAATAGAAAAGCTTAATAGCTTTTCTTTTTTTAACTAGATTTGTAGAATAATATAACTATACGATATTTTAATTGAAAAATTAAAGATTTTAAAGGAGAAAATTATGCAACATAAAATAGCTTTTGTGGGACCTGAAGTCGTTTATAAAGCTTTTGTGGATATGGAACCGAACTGGGACTTTCAAATACCACTTGAAAATGTTGAAGCTTTAGAAAGGGAATTAGATGATGATAATGGTAACATTTCAAAAGACACTTCTGTTGTAATTCTTTTTTCTCGCCTATTCAACAATAACCCAGATTTGTTTTCAGAATTAGCGGCTTTCTTAGCTCCATATTCTGTAATCAATATTTTGATTCCACCACAAGATAGAGCTTCCGAAGAAAGTAAAATTAGAACAGCAATTAAAAATAAACAATTTGAATTAGCTAAAGAAGATGATTCATATAATGCTAATACTCCATTCTATTTTGTGGAGTATGGGGATTTAATACTTGATGAATTGTATGACTCAATCTCTAAATATGTAGACTCTCCATTAGTTCCTAAAGATACTAAAGAAGCAGTTAGCAAGCTTCTTGATACAGATAATGGTATGGGTGAAATTGAAGGCTTTGAAGAAGATTCTGACGAAGAAGTGTTAAATTATGAATCAACTGGTGATGGTATTGTTATTACTGTAACTTCATCTAAAGGTGGTTCTGGTAAATCAACAGATAGTACAGGTATTGGAGCTTTCCTAAGTGAGTCTGGACAAAAAGCCTTTGAGCAAGGATTAGTTGACCATGCACCAAAAATTATTACTGTTGACCTAGATGTGAAAGACGGTCAATTAGGCTACTTAAATAATGCAACAAGTCCTAATATAGTTAATGTGTATATTGCTAGAAAAGACAATACTGAAAAATTAACAGAAGAACATATTAAACAAGGTATTTATCATAATCCTAAATCTAATACAGACTTTTTATTCGCTCCTAAGACACCAAAAAATGCTGAAGCAATTAGTCCAGCATTCTATTTAGAAGTAATAAAAGTTCTTAAAACTATGTATGATTATGTAATCTTAGATACATCTGTTAATTATTTAGACCCTCTATTCTCTGAAGTCGCTTATCCAATGTCTGATAAGATTGTATTGGTAAGTGATATGGGTATTTCATCATTACAAGGTATGGGCCGTTGGATTAAAGAATTTGTTTACTCACCACTAAGAGAAAAAACAATTGATGAAGATAAAGTTGGTATTATTATCAATAAATTTATCCCTAACACTGGTATTGGCTTAAAAGAAATTGAAAGAGCTTCTCATGGAATTAAAATCTTAGGTTTTATTCCTAACATGCCTCAATTTATTACTACTAAAGCTAATCACCACTCATTAAATGAAATTATCTATAATGAGGGTATTAAAAGCTCATTCAAGATGATTGTTTCTCAATTGTTACCTGAACAACCGTTAGGTGACTTCTAATCATCACTAAACGCTGTAGCAAACAGCTCACTGTATTGTAATACGACTCAGGACATATTTATCACACATTAACTTACTGCTGAAAAACTGCAGTTTATAAAGAAAAACAACCATGAGAAATCATGGTTGTTTTTTGTTGTCTATTTATTTTGTTTTTGCAGCTCCTACAAGTCTTTGTTGATTATATTTGTTGTAGTTTACTGTATGGTGAATACGATTATATTTATATGAAATCTTAGAGCAATCAGGCATAGCATTTACTAATACTTTACCTTTGTCTAATGTTCCGAATTTTTTATATGTTTCAGTTAATCCACCACCCGCTTGTGTTGGGCCAGAGTTGTAGTAAATACCCTCAAAGAGCATATTTACATAACCAGCTTTGCTCATTCCTAAACTTGTGATTACATCGTTATTATGTTGCCCATAATGATTGATTTGATTTTTATTATTAGTTAAATAAAATGAATACAAACGAGTTCCCATACGCCAAGAAACAGGTAGATTAAATACTAAACCGAATTTCTCTAAACCTAGAAAACCTGGGTTGCGGGCTTTTAACATTAAATCTTCTAAACATTTCATGAATTTAGTAAATGAAAACCCGTATCTTTCTAGTATATGGCTGCAACGGTAGAAATCATCTTTATTATAAGACATACCATCTTTAAATTCTGTTTCACCTTTATAAGCTTTCATTGCTAAACCAATCATATCATCATCAATAGTCCAGTAATGTGTTTCACCCAAACTTCTACTGAAATATAAAAGTGAATTATATAAACCAGCTGTTCCATGATAAGTATTTGGAGATTTTTTAGAAGTTAACATATCTAATTTATCTACACCTCTAAATGAAGTATCTCTAATGATAATATGTTTAGTATCATAGTGTTGAGAATAAGTTTCAAATTGGGTAGCATCAATAGCTAAGTAATAGTTTTCAACATTAAAATCTTCCAACATTTTTACTGTATATGCAGTGCCAGCACGACCATAAGAGGGAATGTAAATGTTAAAATTCATTTTGTGTCTATCTACAAATCCCTCTTTACATGAGGGCTCAAATGTAGGTGGAAGATAATAAGCAGATTCTACTAGATTATCATAAGGGTCCCTAAAGAACACGGGGAATTTAACGTAACCTGCTTCTAAAACTTTTTCTAAAGCTTTGTTATTTTCATCTACTTCTTTCTGATTTAACTCTGCAATTTGTTCATCAGTAAACTCTTCAATACCGTCATTATATAAAATCTTGTTTTGTGGAGTTAAGATTAAATCATCTGAAATCTTTTTATAACCTTTTTCCATTTATTCCCCTCTCTTTAAATCTTTATAAATGTCTTTTATGTTATGTTTTAGTTTAAAGTTTGGAATTGATTTAGTTTGATTTGGCAATTCAGCTATTTCTTTATTACCAAATGTTACATCTTCTAATTTAAGTAATTCAATCAATTCTTCTAAAGTAACTTCATTTTCTTTGTAATATAAATCTGCTACATCAAAATATTCATTATCAATACAATGTAAGAAAGCTCTTGTAACATCTTCAATATGTGTCATATTGATTTTTTGCTCTGCTGGAGAATTAAGAGCTTTAATAGGATTTTCTTTTCTTGTGAGTAAATTATGTAGTTTTGGTCTAGTATCATTCAATCCATAAGTATCTGAAATTCTCAAAAATGTAAGCTTGTTTAAATTAAACATTTTTGAACTATCTTCAGCGTAATATTTTGTAGCTGAATATGGATTTGCTGGAGCAAATTCCCCATAATTCTTATATGCTGACCAACTTGATGCAACTAAAAGATGAGGTTGATTATCTGATTTTTCAATCTGTTTATACAAAGCAATCGTAGAAAGTAAATTATCTTCTAACAATTGTATAATTGATTCAGTTGAATTATCGCCCTTGAAATTAGTTGCCAAATGAATCACATAATCAAATTTTGAAAAATCTAACTCATTATTATTAGTATCTAAATATAAGTATTTTTTCTTATCATAACATACTAAATCCTTTACAACATCTTTTAATTCTTCTTTCAATAAACTCCCTTTACGAAGCACCCCATAAATTTCAGTGTTAGGATTTAGCTCTTTAATATATTTTGCCATAAATGAAGCAATGTAACCATTGATTCCAGTAATTAAATATTTTTTATTCATCACTTTCTAATAACCCTTTCACATAAGCTTTCAATTCTTTTTCTGTATCAAATGTATCCATATTGCTAAAGATTTCATCTTTTAATTCTTGTTCAATATTTAATGAATTTACATAGTTAATGAACTCTTCACGTTTATTGGCAGCTTTTGTCTTAGATTGAGTAGTTTTATTTTGCCAATTTAATCCTTTAGCTTCAATAATTGCTTTTCTTTCCTCGTCATATGCTTCAGTGATTTTGGCTGCAACTTCTCGCACTTCATTAACTTGTTTTTGTACTTCTTCGTTCATGTCATAGGTTTCTACAAAATCTTTTTCAGTTGGTTGTAGCATATCAAATAATGATTTAGCTTGACGAGTACGCATTTTTTGTTTCTTTTTCTTTTCTTTTTGTTTCTTAATTGCTTCTTGGTTAGCTTGGATTTCAGCTCGTCTAAATTCTGCCCAATCTGCAATAGTTGTATCTTGAGTGTATTTACCTTGTTGATTATTAAACACATCAATTTTGTACTCAAACATTGTGTTAGAGAAATAACTTTCTGGCAATAATTTTTCCCCAAAGAATCCAAGTGGCTCTAAAATTGGTTGAGCAACTGGAATCGAATCAACAAATGGTGAAACAGTATCATAATTCCAACGTTGAAACTCTGACGAGCGATTCAAGATAAGTCTTAACATATCTGCTTTAATTCCACTATCATCAATAATAATTACTGGAACTTCTTGAATATTGTTATTTACTGCCAAATCATAACGCATATTACCATCAATAATCTTTAAATTTGAATCTAAAATAATTGGAGCAATAAAACGAAGTTCAATTACAGCATTATCCATTTTATCAAAGTTAATTTGTGTAAATAATTTGAATTTTTCATCTTTCTTAATCGCTGAAACGGGGAACATTCCATTATATAGAATATTTACTGCTCCTGCTGTATTTTTATCTTGATGATTTGTAGTAACAACTTCATCTTCTACAACAGTAAATCCCTCATTAAATTTAACTCCAGCAATAGATACAATTTGTTTATATTGTTTCAATAGAATACTAATTAAATCATCTTTCAATGCTTCAACATTATCTGCATTTAGAGAGCCTGAAACAATAACTTTATTATCCTTATTTTTTGTAACAATTAACTTACCTGTTACTTCTGGGTGTTTCTTTTGTAATTCTTTATAAATAGACATATTTTTTCCTTTCCTTTTGGGTTTAGTCTTTTATATTATTCCAAAATTTACTTGATATTTGTAAAAAACTTAAGAATAATATAACTATAGAAAATTTTATTGTGCTTTAATATAAATATCCGCAATAGAGTAAAATTTCACGAAAAGGAGAAAGATTTTGAATAGATTTACTAAATGGATAACTCAGAAAGAAACTGACCATTATACTAAAAAACTAATTAAAATTACTGAAGAAATAAAACAAATTTCAAAAGATTTTGAATCATTTTCTACTGATGAATTATCAAATGAATTTCAAAAGTATAAAAAACAAACTAAAGAAGAAGCAAACAAAAACTTAAAATATGTCTATGCTATTGTATATGTATTATTTAAGAAAATTTATAATATAACTCTTCATGATGTACAGTTACACGGTGCACTCGCTTTGTATGATGGTAACATTGCTGAAATGAGAACTGGTGAGGGGAAAACTTATACAAGTGCTCTGCCTACAATCTTAAATGCAACAATAGCTCCTACTCATGTTGTTACAGTTAATGAATACTTAGCCAAACGTGATAAAGAAGAATTGGGACCACTTTATACAACATTAGGATTTACAGTAGGATTAAATCTAAATGAAATGAATGTCACTCAAAAAAGAGAAGCTTATAATTGCGACATTATGTACTCAACTGCTAACGAACTTGGATTTGATTATCTAAAAGATAATATGGTGCCTGACCTTGCATATAGAGTAAACCAACATGGATTTAACTCCACATTGATTGATGAAGTCGACTTAGTACTAATTGATGAAGCAAGAACTCCTTTAATTATTGGGCAAGATTCAGCAAGTCCTATTGCACCTATTATGAAAGCTCATAATATTGTAACAACTTTATCACCTGAAACAGATTTAAAAATTGATTATAAAACTCGTACAGTAAGCCTTACTAATGAAGGTTCTGAAAAGGTTAATCAAGCTTATAATATTGATAACATTTATGACGAACATAATATTAGTTATATGCACTTAATAAATGAAGCACTTCTTGCTAATTTCATTTATCAAGAAAATGTTGATTATGCTATTACTAAAGGAAAAAATAAAGAAGTATGTATTATTGATTCATTCACTGGTCGTATGCAACCCGGTAGAAGATTTTCAAATGGATTACATCAAGCATTGGAAGCTAAACACTTGAGAAATGGTGTGGAAATTAAAGAAGAAAATAAAACTATTGCTACTATAACTTTACAAAATTATTTCAGATTATATGATAAAATTTCAGGTATGTCTGGTACTGCTATTGAAGAGCAAAATGAATTTCAAGAAGTTTATGGATTAAAAGTTATTCCTATTGAACCTAATAAACCATTAAATAGAAAAGATAAAGAAATTATTGCATTTACAACTGCCGAAGAAAAATGGAATTATGTTGTTGATAGAATTATTCACCATCATAAAAAACATAGACCAATACTTGTTGGTACTGTATCAGTTGAAGATAGCGAATTATTATCTAAAAAATTAAACAAAGCAAGATTAAAACATAGAGTTTTAAATGCTAAACAAAATGAAGAAGAAGCAAAAATCATTGCTAAAGCTGGAATAAAAGATTCTATCACAATAGCGACTAACATGGCAGGTAGAGGTACTGACATTAAAGTAGAAGATGATACTGAATTAGTTGTTATCCTTACCGAATTAAATGAAAGTACTAGAATTGACAACCAATTAAAAGGTAGAACTTCAAGACAAGGCGCAGCTGGATTTACTGAAACTATTATATCCCTTGAAGATTCAATATTCAAACGTGTTAATGTTGATTTTATTAAGAGATTTAAGCTTGCTAATCCATTGCCTAATTCATTTATCAAGGCTTTTAAAGCAATACAAGAAGAATTGGAAAGTAATAGCTATTCTGCTCGTAGAAGTGCTTTGAAATTTGATGATGTAGTCAGAGAACAAAGAAACATTTTCTACAATACTAGAAATGCTATTTTACAATCATTCCATGATAACGACAACTTAGTTGTGGAGTTAATGTATGAAGCGTTATGTGATAATGAAGAAGCAATCAATAATTTTAATTTGTTAACTGAAAATGATAATGCTAAAAGAAAACTTGCTAAAGAAATATTACTTTATTCATTAGATAAGGCTTGGGTAGACCATATTGATAAATTAGAAGCGCTTAAATCAGGTATTGGTTGGAGAGGGCAAAATGGTAAAAATCCAATCATTACTTATCAAAATGAAGCAAATGCTCTATATGAAAAATTCAAACAGCAAGTCTATCAACATGCTATTGAAGCAATTATAGATTTAAAAGATTATACAAGTCTAAAAACTCAAAATGTTTATGCAAATAAAACTAAAACAAACTTTCAAAAAAGGGGGAAAATTAAGTGAAATGGATAAAAACCAAACAAGTAAGAAATAGAGTCCTTTTTACTCTTTTAATGCTTGCTATATTTGAATTTGGTACTTTCGTTACTTTACCTGGTATCAAAATAGATTACTCTAACAATCAATCAGCAATCGCTAATTTAATGAATTTATCTTCTGGTGGTTCATTAAGTAGGTTAGGATTGCTCGCTCTAGGAGCATCCCCTTATGTTACAGCATCAATACTTGTACAATTATTTTCAAAAGGTCTAGTACCTTATTACAAAAAATTGTCTATGCAAGGGGTCGCTGGACAAATGAAATTAGCACAACATACCAGATTATATACTTTCCTTTTTGGAATTTTAACTGCAGTTGGAATACTTTACTCTCCAACAATTAGTCATACAATCGGTGTTTCCATTACAGCAGATAATAACACTAAGATGATTCTTTCAATAGTACTTGCAAGCGGTGGATTATTTGTTTCTTATCTTGGAAGTCTAATTGATGAAATGGGTGTGGGTAATGGGCAATCTAATATTATTGCATTTGGTATCTTGACTGCATTACCTGGTCAATTTTATAATATATATGAAACTCAAAAATATTATACTAATAACTTTACTCCTTACTTGCAATCTGTTATATTGGCAATCGTTGCTTATGTAATTATCATTATCATTTCATACTTTGCTAATAAAAAGGAATATACATTCCCGTTACAATCAAAAAATTACAATGTAAACATAAAAGCTCATTATCTTCCAATCAAACTTCTTGCGAGTTCTGTTATGCCGATTATCTTTGCTTCAAGTTTGCTTGCCATAATCGGTTCTATCGGACAAATCACTGGTCATATTTGGACTTTTACTGATTACTCTACATGGACTGGAATCCTATTCTACTCAATTCTTATCTTTATATTCTCTTATTTATACAATCTAGTACAAATTGACGGAGAAGAATTAACTAAGAATTTGAGAGAAAGCTCTATGTATATTAAGGGTGTTACCAATGAAAATGTTGAAAAATACATCAATAATAAAGTTATTGGTATTACAAACATCGGTGCTCCAATATTGACAATTATTGCTATCACTTCATTAGTATTAGAAATTGTATCACCAATTAAATTGGGACTATCTCTAACAGGTATTAACATTCTTATCCTAGTTGGAGTAATTCAAGATATTTGTCACCAAATTGCTGGATTAACTGCTAAAAATAATTATCAACCAATCTTTAAAGGAGTGAAATAATATGACTATTATAACTTTGATTATTATGCTATTTATTTCATTACTAATCTTTCTTCAAGCACCAAAACAAGAAACATTAGGTAATGCTTTTAATGGAGAAACACATACTCCAAAAGTAACCATCAGACTTAGAATTATTACTTTTTCACTATTCTTTATTGTATCTATTTTACTACTGATTTCACATTTCTATAACTGATTTTAGGGTGTGTTATATCGTCATATACTGACACTAAACTGCACAAAAATCAGCTCTTGATAAATTGTACAAAGGCTGATTTCTATTGCTCTCAGAGCGTTTTACAGCGTTTAAGCAAAATAAAAAAGGGCATAGATTAACTATGCCCTTTTTATTAGTTTTCAGTTCGTTTTAATTTAATTCCTAACATGAAGCAAATTACACTTAGAACAGTAAACATTGAATTAGATTCAGTACCTGTATTTGGTAATCTGTTTTCATTCTCTTGTTTTTTGTTTTCAGATTTTGTTTCAATCACATTACTTGAGTTTTTCTTAGATTCAGTTTTTGGTTCTTCATCTTTCTTGAACTCTTCTTTTTGTGGTGTATCTGATTTAGGTTGTTCTACTTTAGGCTCATCTTCCTTAGGTTTTTCATCTTCCTTAGGAGTTTCCTTTGGTGTTTCTTCTTTAGGCGTTGGTTTTTCTGTTTCTTTTGGAGTTTCAACCTTAGGAGTTTCCTCTTTTGGTTTATCTTCTGGTTTTTGTTCTTTAGGCTTCTCAGTAACTGTTGGAACTTCCTCTTTAGGTTTTTCATCTTCCTTAGGTTTATTAGGAGTTTCAGGCTCTGTTTCACTTGGTGGAGTTAGAGGTTCTACTGTAGGAATATCTTCAGTTTCACCAGATGCTTTACCTTTGCCTCCTACTAGAGAAATAACTGCACGATAATTGTCTGCTAATTTGTCACCATTATTAACAGTTAACCATACTGCATTGACCGGGTCAGTTGATTCTTTTACTGCCGTCTTCAAACGAGTTTTATAGTTAATATACATCAATTTTTGAAGTGTCTTAATCTTCAAATCAAACCCATTGTTTAATACATGGAAACTATCTAAGTATTCTTGAGCAGAAACATCTCCACTCCATGTTTTCACATCTTCAACTGTACGAAGCTCCAAACTATTTGCTACATATTCTTGATTAGATGACCAACGGTCTTTCAAGATAATATTTTCTAACTTGTCTTTAGCAAGATTGAAACGTACTGTCCAGTTAAGAACTTGAGCGTCAGCAGAATCTTGTGAGCCCCATTTTGAGAATTTTTCTTTTCCGGGGTCTAAATCAGGCTCAGCGTCAACATGAACTTCCTTTACAGTACCATCAAAATTTGGGCGGGTAACTTCACCAGAAGTAACAGCTTCAGTCCATTTAGCGTCAAAAGTCATAGCAATTTCTTTATTTAATGGATTCTTTGAAAAATAATCATTAAATGTAGTTGTTACTGTTCCTTTTTCAATACTTGTTTGGGCATGACCTACGGTTTCATCTAAATTGTTTTTTACATCAAAATCAAAATCAGTACGGAAAGATACTTCCTTAGGCATGGTGAATACTACTTTGTCACCTTCGTTAATAGGAATAGAATCCGGAATCTTCACATTTTTATATTCAACTTTGAAATTTACATATTTACCAGTTCCATTACCTGTTTCACCTTTTTCAAAGTGTAAATCTACATCGGGATTCTTAACTTTGATTGTTGTATCTTCTTTAATAACTTCTGTTGGTGCTTTGTCAATAGTAGGTGTTTCATCACCTGTTTTTGGTGCAGTTTCAATTGTTGTAGTAGGAGTTGATTCAGAAGCAACAACTGCTTCTGTCGTTTCTGCTACAGTTGTCGTAATTGCAGTTGTTGGTTGTGTAGTTGTTACTTCGTCAGCATAAGCATTCGGCGCCATAATAGCAAACAATGCTGTTGACAAAATAATACCACAAAGTCCATAAGCTTTGGATTTAACAAATCCTAATTTAATATTCTTAGTCATAAAATGCCTTCTTTCTGTCTATTTATATTTATATTTTATCAAGTTTTTTAGCTGTTGTAAAGAAAATTCATTAAAAAAATAACTATTTTTTCATCTTTTGTTCATTTTTAATAAAATATTACACTTAAAAGGCAAAAAACTTATAACAAAACTAAAAAAGATGAGTAATTCAATACTCATCTTTTTATTTCTTTAAATGTCATAATCGCTATCTTTCATGGCTTCTGCTTGCCCTAATAGATAACCATTACCAACTTGTGAGAAGAAATCATGGTTAGAAGTTCCAGTTGAAATTCCATTCATTACAATTGGGTTAACATCTTCTGAGCTATCGGGGAACAATGGGTCTTGCCCAAGATTCATCAAAGCTTTGTTAGCATTGTATCGTAAGAATGTTTTAACTTCATCTGTCCAGCCCAATTCATCATACAACATTTCTGTATATTGTTCTTCATTCTCATATAACTCAAACAATAATTCATAAAGCCAATCTCTAATTTTTGTTTGTTCTTCTTCCGGTAATTCATTAAATCCTAATTGGAATTTATAACCAATATATGTTCCATGAACTGATTCATCACGAATAATCAACTTGATAATCTCAGCTACGTTCGCCATTTTATTATTACCTAAATAATACAATGGAGTAAAGAAACCAGAATAGAATAAGAATGATTCTAGGAATACACTAGCAACTTTCTTTTCTAATGCTGAACCTCTTTCATAAACTTCGTTAATAATCTTAGCTTTCTTTTGTAAGTATTCGTTATTGTTAGTCCAATCGAAAATATCTTCAATCTCTTTCTTAGTATTTAATGTTGAGAAAATAGAAGAATATGACTTAGCATGAACAGCTTCCATAAATTGTATATTGTTTAATACTGCTTCTTCATGTTGAGTTCTACAATCATTTCTAATTGCTTCTACTCCACTTTCTGATTGCATTGTATCAAGGAGAGTTAATCCACCAAATACTTTTCCAATCAAATCTTTTTCTGCTGGACTTAACTTTCTCCAATCGTCCAAGTCATTTGATAATGGAACACGAGTATCTAACCAAAATTGTTCAGTTAATTTCTCCCATGTTGATTTATCAATTTCATCTTCAATTGAGTTCCAGTCAATCGCTTTATAATATTTATAATTTTTATCCATTACTCTAGCTCCTTAAATAACACAAGATTCACATTCATTAGCACCAACTTCTGAATTGTCAGAAGTGTAAGTTCTTACATAATAAATTGATTTAATACCTTTTTTGAAAGCGTAATTACGCAAAATACTCAAATCTCTTGTAGTCATTTTATTAGTTTCAGTTTTCCATTCATACATACCTTCAGGCAATTCACTTCTCATGAATAATGTTAATGACAATCCTTGGTCAACGTGTTCTGTTGCAGCTGCATAAACATCAATAACTTTTCTCATGTCAATGTCATATGCTGAATCATAATATGGAATTGTATCACTACTTAAATCTCTAGCTGGATAATAAATCTTACCAGTCTTTTTCTCTTGACGCTCTTCAATTCTTTGGATAATTGGGTGAATTGAAGCTGATACATCATTTATATAACTAATACTTCCATTTGGTGCAACTGCTAAACGTGTTTCATTGTATAAACCATATTTCATTACTGACTCTTTTAAATATTCCCAATCTTCAACACTTGGAATATAAATACCGTCAAACATATCTTTCATTTTATCTGATTGTGGAACATATTTTCCAGTTAAATATTTATCAAAGTAAGTACCATCTGCATATTTTGATTTTTCAAAACCATAGAATGTTTCGTTACGTTCAATAGCAATGTTGTTAGATTCTACCAATGTCCAGTAATTTAATAACATGAAATATAAATTAGTAAATTCAACAGACTCTGGTGAACCATATTTCATGTGATGAGTAGCAAAGAATGTATGTAATCCCATTGCTCCTAAACCGATTGAATGTTTTTCTCTATTACCTTTCGCTACAGTTGGGACCACATCAATGTCAGAAGTATCTGTAATAAATGTTAATGCTCTTACCATTGTTCTAACAGATTTACCAAAATCTGGTGAAACCATTAGATTTAATACGTTAGTAGAACCTAAGTTACAACTAATGTCAGAACCCATTACTTCATATTCTTGATTATTTAAAATCTTGCTTGGTTTATGTACTTGTAAAATCTCTGAACATAAATTACTCATAATGATTTTACCATCAATAGCATTTGCTTTATTAGCTGTATCAATGTTAACTACATATGGATAACCAGATTCTTGTTGAAGTTTTGAGATTTCCATTTCTAAATCTCTAGCTTTAATCTTGTATTTCTTAATGTTATCATTATTTACTAAATTATCATATTCTTTAGTTACATCAATATAACCAAATGGAATACCATAAATACGCTCAACATCAAATGGACTGAATAAATACATATCTTCATCATTTCTTGCTAATTCATAAAACTTGTCAGGTACTGTCAATCCTAATGATAAAGTCTTAACTCTGATTTTTTCATCTGCATTTTCTTTCTTAGTAGAAAGGAAAGCAATAATGTCTGGGTGGAATACGTTTAAATAAACTGCTCCAGCTCCTTGTCTTTGCCCTAATTGATTAGCATAGGAAAAACTATCCTCTAACATTTTCATAATTGGAACTACACCTGAAGCTGCACCTTCATAACCTTTAATGCTAGCACCTGCTTCACGAATATTCGACAAGTTAATTCCTACTCCACCACCAATTTTACTTAATTGTAATGCAGAGTTAATGCTTCTTCCAATACTATTCATGTCGTCAGTTACATCTAACAAGAAACATGAAATAAATTCCCCTCGTCTAGCTCTTCCAGCATTTAAAAATGATGGTGTTGCTGGTTGATAACGTTGGTTAATCAATTCATCTGCTAAATTCCATGCTAATTCTTCATCTCCATTAGCAAAATATAAAGCATTAAATGCAACTCTATCTTCAAAACTCTCTAAATACTTAGTATTATCATTTGTTTTCATTGCATATTGACTGTAAAACTTGTATGCAGCCATGAATGACTTGAATCTAAAATCTTTACTATACACAAATTTAAACAATTTAATAACAAATTCAAATGAATATTTGTTTAAAAAACCTTTTTCAATGTAATTATTCTCTAATAAATAATCTAGCTTATCTTGTAATGAATCGAATCGTAAATAGTTTGGCTTAACATTTTCTTTAAAAAATGCTTTTAACGCTTCTTTATCTTTATTTAACATAATAGAACCGTTAATTGGTCTGTTGATTTCATTATTCAAATTGTAATATGTTACATTACCTAAATCTTTTAATGACACTTGTTTGTACTCCTTTTTCTTTAATATATAAAAAGAGCTACTAGAGCTCTTCGCCATAAATTACTATTTCCTTATAGTTATATTATTCCTTTTTGTTCTTTATATATCACTAACTTTTTACCACTAACTTTTAAAAACTTTCGCTAAAAACTGTTTGCTTATAATCATTTTTAACCATGTTATATCGTCACTAACTGCACGCTATCGCTGTAAAATCTAACTTTCGATAATTTGTACATAGATTATTAAAAACAGCTTAGAACAGCTTAAAAAAGGAATGAAAAATCATTCCTTTTACTTGCTATATTCTTCAAAAACATGGTCAAAATAAATTTGGTCAGGGGCTTTGCTTCTTGCTTCTTCATATGTGCATTTATCCGCTAATACAGCTTTTGCTAATTGTTGCTCCATTGTCTTTCCATTTTCTTCTTGAAAATCTCGTATCGCTTGGAAATTATCCTCAGCTATCAATCTTCTAATCTTATAATCAATAGTTAATGCTTCTCTTACTGCAAATCGTCCAGTACCATCTTTTGTCATTACTAATTGTTGATTTACAATCCCACGCAAAACATCACCTAATGTAGCTAAAATTCTACGTTGTTCCTCACCACTAAATAACGAACGAATACGATTCAATGTTGTTACATTGTTCACGGTATGGATTGTACTCATTGCTAAATGTCCAGTTTCAGCAGCTCTTAAAAATTCACTCACTTCTGATTGATTACGAACTTCTCCAATTAGAATATAATCGGGATTTTGACGCATTGCTCCAGTTAATCCTATTCCAAAATCTACACAATCCTCTGGTATTGCTCTTTGTACTACTAACGCTTTACCATCATCGGGGAAAATCGCTTCAATTGGCTTTTCAATAGTAATAATTTTCTTTTCTTGTGTCAATTGAATTTCTCTCAAAATTGAAGCCATGGTCGTACTATTATGAGTAATCGTAAATGTATTCCCTACTAAATAAGTATGACTTTCACTATTAACTTCAAAACAGAAATAATCCTTATAATTATCTTTTATTTTTTCTATTTTGACTATTCTTGTTAATCGTTTCTTTCTAGTTTTGTCTATTACTAATTTCTCATTCTCATAATATGTACAATAACCTAAACTATTCGCTAATTCAATAATTTCATCATCATACTCAGTTAATTTAATAATTTCTAATTCAGAATTATCAGTTTTGCTATATAATAATTCTTTCCGTTCTTCAACCGTATATCCATTGTAAAATCTTACTGGAAAATTGAGTTTCGGAATGAAATACTCATATTCAAATTTATTAAAGATTTCATCTGTTGTTACTGATGATAATAAACCTTTATTATTGTGTACTACCCATTCATGAGGCCCACTTGCTTTAAATACTTCTCCATTATCTAAAACTATCTTATAAAGAATGTCCTTTCTTGAAGCTTTATGTATAGCTAAAACTTCAATCACATTCTTATCTTTATCAAAAATCTTATCACCAACTTTAATGTCGCCAACCTTTCTCATTCCTTGTGGTGTCGGAACTAATGTATCTTTGTGTAATGCTTTACCACTACCTGTTGGACCACATACTAAGATAGCACCAGATGATTGATAAAACCAACTCTTAACTTCATTTTCAATGTTTAATTGGTCAGGCGTTGGTATTTCATCTGTAATTGTACGAAATACTATAGCATCTGAACCATAACTCTTGTATAATGAAACTCGGAATCGTCTGCCCTTATATCGTCCACGCTTGATTACATATGAAGCATCATAGTCTAAATCACGAACATAAACACCTTGCGCTTGGTGATTTAAAATCCCTTTCATTAAATCTTCCATTAAAATATTATCGGGAACTGGAAACTCATGCTTCTTAACAATCTTCCCTAATACAGTAAATGCAACAGGCTTGTCAGCATTCAAATGAATATCCGAAGCACCTTCTTCAATTGCATAACTTAATACCATATCTAAATGAAACATTCCTATCCAACCGGTATTTGTCCAGTCATTTATCATATTGCCAAATTCATTCGCACTCGGACTAGGTGGAAAATCAGTCTCTATCTGATTCGGTAATAAACTCTTATTGCTAGAATTATATAAACTATCTAACTTTGGTAATGCCATATTCTTCTCCTTTTATAATGCCCATGGGTCATCTACTCTTACTTTCTTTCCATTCACATCTAAGAATGGTACTATGTCGTAATCTTCAAATCCAATAGACTCAGCAGCTTTGATAATCTTTTCTACTGTACTCTTATTGCTTGTTATATAAACTACTTTACTATATACTCTCTTATCTTGCTTATAGGCAATCAACTTCTTCCTATATTCAGCAACACTCTTGCTCGCTCTCTCAACTTCAATAGCAATATTCTGAGGCGAACCATCACTTAATCTTGGCCTACGAACTACTAAATCAGGTATTACATAACTATTATCAAATGCTTCTGAGCTATATAATAGATAAAGAAATTCTTGACCAGGAACTAACTCAGGTGAAACACCTTTCTTTCCATGCAATTCCCACTCACGCCATAAAATTTCCCCTTTATCCAAAACTTGAGTATTTACACTTGACTTCATATGATACTTGCCTGTTAAATTAAACGATTCCTTATATAAAGCACTTCTAAAAAATCGCTCTGGGATTATATCCTCACCCCTAACAATCTTCCCTTGAAACTCTCTGCCATAATACGGGAAATCATCTAAATTTAAAGCATTTACCTTATTACTATATAAACATGCTACTACATAATTGATTGTTAATAATTGACTAACACCCTTAACTTTTGGTCGCTTCGGAGCTCTATCATCATCTGTAATTATACTTTGACCTAACTTAGTTAAACCCCAAATATATAAATTACCCTCTAATGGAAGCTTCTCAACTAATCCCATGTTGTACATTTTATTTAATTGACCTGTAATAGCACTTCGTCCTTTGTCTAAAGCAATTGATAATATATTTATAGTAGCTACTTGAAATCTATATAAGAACTCTAAAATCTGTATATCACCTAATGTAGTATAACGTTGTTTAACTCCTATACCATCAATAGTCTTTGTTCCAAAATAACCTTCACTTAATAACCGTGCTTTATCCTTTTCATCTAATATACTGTTATATCCAACTTGACTAATTAACTCTTGCTCCGTCATTCCTAATGATTTCAATAATTGTTTCTCGTTTGGACTCATCTTAGTATATCTATCCTTATTATATGCTTTTCGTATCGCTTGAGTTTGTTTAACCTTAGCTAACTTTCGTCTTTCAACTTGTTCTAAATGTTTAATTACTCCCTTAGCATATAATGGGTCATTCTTTCTACTCTCTAACCGAGCTATATCTTCTTCCCTACGATTGAACTCACGCTTACGCTTGCGCCCTTTATTCCCTCGTAAATAAGTCTTATTCAAATAATCACTTAAACTCATTCCACTACTACTAATAATAACTTCATCTGTTGCTTCATTAGTAACTTGCTTCAATTTTAATCTGTCTATTCGCTTCTGTAATAGATTATTTGCTTCCTCTATATCTGTTTCACTAACTTCTGAGTCATTCTCAATTATACTATGAATTGACTTATTACTATCATTTGTATCTATATAATCTCGCTCACTCTCATAAGCCCAATCTTCATACTTCCTATGCTTAGCTCTAATTTCACTCTCTTCCGCTTCACTTAAATCTAAATCTAATGTAGAACGGAACTCCTTAGGTAACTTTAAATCACCACTTAATAATTGCTCTTTTATCTCATTATTACTTAATCCCTCAATCTTTTCTTCGGGTGCTATCTTTTGTAAGCCTTTCGGAACTTCACCTGTTGACAACAAATCAACTTCTTCTTCATCATCGTCCCATGCCCACTTGATTGCTTTGTCTACCATTGTAACTCTCCTTTGAAAAATTTTTGAAAACACTCTAACTCGTGTGTTGTATTATACTTTGACAATTCAGTAAAATCGTTATATCCCGTTATCACGAAATATATGGAATTTTTATATCTTTGATTTAATAATATCATCTACTTTATTTCAGTATTTTTCGTTATATATATTATATGTATTATATCGTTTAACTTAACTCGTTTTTGTGCAAAATTTTCTGCCAAAGCACTTGAGAAAATACCACCAATGTGTATTTTACCACCCTGCACTGCTCCCTAAAGGGCACTACATAAGCCAAGCTTAACTTCTAACCAACTCGTTTCGGTGCCCTCACCTCGGCCTAGTTATAAGTAGCTTATCTTACTCCGTAAGTTATTATAGTTAAAACTATAATAACGCAGTGCAGCTTGCTAGCATAGCCACTATAAACTTATTCACTTGAATAAGTTATAAGTGGAACTAATTAGTAACACCGTTACTAATTACTATGCTAGCCGAGCGTGGAGTGAGCACTAATTTATTAGTAACTCCCGTTACTAATAATTTAGTATTAGTTAATAGTTACTACCGCAACTATTAACTAATTCACTCAACGCTCTAGCTCTCTCATAGCGAACAAATCACATTAAGTAATAACTACGAATGTAACGTTACACTTAATGATGAATTGCCAACTATGTATATGAGAGAGCTAGTACACCGTGTAACTAGACAAGCATAACTAATGGAAATGAGTATCACGGTGTACTGAAGCGATAGCAACTCGGTTGGTATCGCTAACTAAAAGAATAAATGATAAATCAATGATGAGTAATGTGTTACGTTAGTGAGTAATAGCTATAATAAATAATAGTAAGTAATAGTTGTAATGAGTAATAACTATAATAAGTAAATGTAACTTAAATTAGTGTGTAACAGAAAATTAGCGATGTGATAAACGAATAGCCAGCCGTATAAAAATTAGATGTATTGACTTCAATATGATACGCAGATAAAATATGTGCAACTGGATAAATATAAAATGGAATGAATGTGGCTTAGTAATAGTAATAGTGATGAATGACTTAGAGAGTACTAGTATATCCATGGTGGCGCAGTGGTCGGTGCAGCTGAGTGGGTGAGCGGTAGCAGTAGTGGTGGTGAGTGAGTGGTGGTAGGTGGTCGCCGGTAGCGAGAGTGGTGGTTCTTTCTTTTTTTTGTTTTTTTGTTTAGCTATGTATAGTAGTTTTTTCTTTTTTTTTGAAGCGAGTTAGCTATAGCTAGTAATTTTCTTTTTTTGATTTTGGATTTAAGTAGTAGTATTTTGATTTTAAGCAAAACTAATAGAGTAATAAAAACAAGTAATATATTATTTAGTCCATGAATAAGTATTAGTGCTAATAGAGTAATTATAATGAGTAATGTATGTACAATAAATTGCTTATATAGTGAGTATATACAGTAATGTTAGACAATGGAATTTAGCTTTGAGTTATAGCATTTTACTTTTTAGTTTCGTGTTAGTAAATACTAATAGAGTGATTTTATGAAGTAATATTGAGCATTTGTATTACTGCTTCAAGTTACAGCTTTTTTGCTCTAAGTTTTAATATTTACTTTTAAGTTTAGTATTTTGTTTTAGCATATTTGGAATATTTACATTTAATGAATTTATCATAGTTAGTAGGTTGTATGTTTGTATATATAGATAATGATTTATATATTAACATATGTATTATAGGTAATTAAGGATAATATCTAGCAAGTGGTTTTGAGTTTAGCATTTTTTCTATTAGTTATTATTCTAGTAATAGAATTTTTGGAACAAATGATACTAGTAGAGTAAATAAAATAAGTAAGTCTTTTGTAGTAGTTATTTTGTTTTTAGTTTTTACTTTTGAGTATTAGATTGGGGATACTAATGGAGTAATTTTATGGAGCAAAGTAAAGATGATTTATTTTCACTTCTAGTAATAGCATTTATGATTTAAGTATTGTTTCATGAGTGAGTTGTAGTAGTGCAAATAAAAAATCATCTAATGTTAGTAGATGATTTTCTTATATTTATCTAATTTTAGCTAGTATTAGTTCGATAGATTGTTCAGCGGAGCGCCGTTTTTTAAGTGGGTTTTTGCATTGGTAATAAGCATTTCCAAATTTAGCAGATTTAACATTTTTATTACCACCGATGGGGTGATGAAAAGTAATATTTCTCGGTTTGTTATCATCAAGAACTTTTATAACAACTTCCCCTCTATTATTAACTTTAAAATCAACAAATTCGGCATTGATTTTCTCAGCAAATTTTTTCATATCTTGGGTATATTTAGAAGCCAATTCATTATAAACTTCTTCATTCACATTAGTTTTTACTGAGGGAATATCTTCATATTCATTTAATCCTAGTTCTTGGTTTATAGTTTGGATTTCAGTAGCAATTTTAGTTCTTTCAAATGGAGTGGAAGCAGATTTGTAATTTTCAATAAGTGTTTCTTTATTATTTAGGTTATCCAAGTATTCCATTCCTTGTTGTTCATCTTGGAAGTGTCTACCACCGAGAGGGCATTTACCAGGTTTAGCTTTACATGGTGTTAGCATTCCTTTATTTGAGATATGGTAAGGCATTAGTAGTTTCTCCTTTTTAGTTAGTATATCTTTTGCATAGAGAAAAAGAGCTATGTAGCGATAGCACTTTTATTTTCAGCTCAAAATACTTAATTTGTAGAATAGTTCTGTTTTGATAACATCATAATAAGTATCTGGAACAAATACAGTATCATCAATAGCATAAAATGAGTTATAGTTACCCTTAATTAGATTTGGTTTAATTTTGGTATCTGTATTGTTTTGTAAGTCAGTGAGCAACAATTGAATATAGATAATATAAATATATTGATAATAGTCTTTAATAGGAGACTCTTTCAAATTAAGTAAGTCAGAAAAAGTTTTGATTTCGATAGCAAATTCTTTCCTAAGCCATTTCAAAATAAAAGTAATTTCTTGTGATAGCTTATCTTTGTGTTTATTAAAGAGGTAATCACCTATTAGTATTCGTTTTTCATTTTTGTCTAAGAAGTAGTTAAGTGATTTTTTATCATTGCAAATAGCATCATTTTTGAATTTTTTACTAATTTGATTATCAGTAATTAAATTTTGAATAGTAAGCATAATAATTTCATCTTTCTTTTAGTACATTGGTTGTTCGATTATTAACAATTGATAAAGAGTATAATTGTAAGAGAATTGTTCATTAGCAATAACCAAGTCTGGTCTAGTAAAATCTCTGTCATATACAATTTTAAAAAGGACTTTATCTCCATACCCATCAATCCAAGTTCCACGGATGTAGTTATCATAATTAGTAATATTTATTTGGCGAGATTTTATGGTAAAGTAAGTATAGATTTGTTTTAGTGTGTCTATGATAATTTCTTTTGGGATATTCATAATTAAATCTTTCTATTAGTTAAAGCTTGGTAAAGAACTTCTTTTTCTTCTTCCTTTAACCCCATACTATCTAAAGTCTGTCTTACTTTCTTTTCTACTTTTTCATCTTTACAAGATTTAAAAACATTTGACAATAAGTAGCCATTTAATGGTAGATTTGATTTATTTAAGACATCAATAGCTTTATCAATGAGGTTGTCAGTAATGTTATTAGGGTCGTTCTCAATTCCAATAAAGTAAATATTTGGTTCATCATAGAGGTGTTTAAATGCTTTGCAATAGTGGTCAAGTTCTTCTTTATCGTAGTCTACGAAAGCAAAGACAATAGCATCAGATTTGTGTAAGTTTCCATAGATAACATTATAAATATTTCTATTGTTTAATGAGATGGGTGATAAAATCAATTGAAAAGTTTTTGACATAGTAAGTAATTCCTTTCTAGTTTTATTTATTGTATTTTTCTTTAAGTTCATCTAAGTAGTTGATGAGTTCTTGAGTTGGTTCATAGAAATAAACGCCTTCAAAGAAGTCAACTTGCACCCATTCAGCAGCTTTAATTAGTCCATATTCAAAGAGAGTATCAACAAGTTCAGTTTCATCTGCAAGGATAGCAACAAGGTCACCTTCGATTTCATCTTCTTCTTTAATTTCTGGGTCGAGAACACAATCAACAGTAATTGGTTCGCAGTAATCTTCTCCTACTTCTTGAATCATAATAGCGATTGCGTTTGTATCTTGGTAACGATTAGGAAGTAAGTTAAATTTTGAATCTTCGTAAGTAATATTTTCTAGTTGCATTGTTTTTATCCTCATTTCGTTTAATTATAGTTATATTATACAATAAGTTATATAATTTGTCAACGATTTTGTGTTAAAAAAGCAAAAAAGAGCTATATAACTATAGCTCTTTTATTCTTCAATCAATTTTTTAGCATTTTTAATAACTTCTTCATCAACAGTAATTCCTTTGTTGAAGTTTACGAAAGCATTTACAAGAGTTTTCATGTCTGGGCGTTCATAAGCATTATCACCATATTTTTGAGTAAGGACAAGGCCGAAAATGTTGCGGTGTAGGATTTTGCGTTTATCATAGTTTAGCAATTCTTCAAAAAGCAATCCATTAACAGTGATTTTATTAGCAAGAAATTCGTAAACTGTTTGAAGTCGTTGTTTCCCGTCTAGTACTTCGTAAATGTGTTTATCATCTTGGTAGTAACTTACAAGATAAGGTGTAACAATAACTTTACCTTTAATCCAATCTAGCAAAAATTCTTCTTTATGTTCTTGAGTCCAAACAAAGCCGCGTTGGTATTCAGCTTCAAGGAAGAGTTCTCCATTCTCAACCATACGAATAAGGTCACGAGGTTCAAGAGTAATAGAGTTAGTAAGCTCCATATTTTCAAAATCATCTTCAGCAGTTAGGACTTGGTTAGCGTTAGTTAGATTTACTAGAAGAATAAGTTCTGCATCAAGTTTTCCTTGCCAAGTAACTCGGTAAGTATGTGCATCGAGTACTTCTGCTTTAAGGTTATTTGATTCAGGTGTTTCAGTTTTGACTTCGATTGAGTGAAGTACCAATTTTGCTTCTTTTACGGTATCGCTAAGAGAGCGAGTTACAGTAGATACGTTATAAGCAGATTTGACATTAGTAGTATTGATTTTAGTGTGGTATTGTTTTGTGATTTCCATTGTAGTAGATTTCCTTTTGTTTTATTATAGTTATATTATACAATAAGTCATATGGGTTGTCAACAATTTTGTGTAAAATATTTTAATTTTTATAAAAAGAAAAAGAGCTATAGTTATATAGCTCATTTATAGTTTTTATCTTTCTTTAATTTATTTAATAAGGTTTAATTCTCTTAGAGTTTGTTTAGCGTCATTAACTGTATTTTTAGTTGAAATTAGTTTTCTTACTTTTTGCATTTTTTGATAAGTATTGTCTATGCCAATATGGTATTTCACTAAATAGGGTAAACCTTTTGCACTTGACAAATACTTACGAGTTAAGCTGAGTGCAGAAATACTATTCTCATAATAGCCTTGTTCATTTTTCTTAGCGTTTTCAATTCTTAGATTAGATAGGTTTTCCAAAAACTCTTGATAATGTTTCTGTGCTTCATTTTGAAATTGTGTTATTTTTTCTTCTACTTCTGTTTCAGTCATAGTTATTTCCCTTTACTTATTTTTGAATTTTTTATTTTTATAGCAATTAGAGCAAATCTTCAATAATAGAAAGACCTACCGGTGATAAATTAGTAATTCTTTTAGTTTGAGTTTTATAATTATTATGAGGACTAGGTTTAAAGGTAAATTCTTTAGTAATTAGCTTATAATTATCATCATAAATATTAGTTTGAGTATAAGTTGGGTAGTAATAAATAATCTCCATAATTTTATACCTCTTTCATTTATTATATAGCTCTTTTATAGATTAAATAATACCTGCTTCTTTAAATGCTGTTTTTGCTTCCTCAACAGTAGTATTATTTTCTAGTAATTTGATAATAGTCTCAAAAAAGGAAAATGTTTCATTTTTCATTTTTTCAAGTTCTGGTACTTTATCTTTGTGTCCGTTATTTGAGCTCCATTCAATCACTTCAGTAAGAACATTAGAGATTTCTTGATTCTTTTCTTTAGCTTTGTCAAGTTTCATAGCTTCAAGGTGTTTTTGGCATTCATTCATAAGTGATTCCATTTTATCAAAATAAGTTTGAATTTCTTCTTGCATAGTCATAGTTATTCCTCATTTCATTTATAATTTTTAAATAATTCCAAGTTCTACGAATTTAAGTTTAGTTTCTTGGATTGATTTATCTTCTTCAATTAAGTTTCGTAATTCTTGTAGTCGGTAAAGATTTACAGCAAGAACTTCTTTAACTTCATTTAATCGTTCTGGTTTAGGATTTTGAGAGTAGTGCCATTTAATCAATTCAATAACACTATCTCTGTAAGCTTTTTCACTTTCTTTAGCTTCTTCGATTTTATTTTTAGAAAGGTTATCGAAGTATTTTAGCATATGTTTTTCCATTTCATCAGTAAAGATTTTAATTTCAACAGGTAGTGGTTCATTCATAGTTATATTTCCTCATTTCATTTTTATAGTTATATTATACAATAAGATTTTCATTTTGTAAATGGTTAGGTTGTTGTGACTAAGAAAAAGAGCTATAGCTCTTTTAGTCTTATTATAGGTTTGGGTACAAGATTTTGAATCCTTGAGTATAAGCTTTGATGTCATTTTCAGGCAAATCTTTGATTAGTTTAGTAGCATCTTCAATTGTGAATGTTGCCTCTTTAAAAGATGTTGGGGTTGTTTCAAAGTTTACAATTGGTTCTTCATCAATTGGTGTATCTTCATATCTTGTTACAACCCATTCATAAGTCCTAAATGGAGTTTGGATAAGCATCACATAAATTCTTTGGTGATGGTCATCTTTTTCTAAGTGGAAATAAATATGGGAACTTGAAATGTCTGAGGCTGTAAAAATATATCCATTTGAAACTGGAAATTTACCATAAAATTTACCTTTTTGGTTTACATGATGAGCAACATATTTAGCAAGTTCTTTAATATTTGACATAGTTGAGCACCTCTGTTGTTCTATTCTAGTTACAGTTGTTCCTTTTTGTTAATTTTTTCTTTAAATTCTTTTAGAGCAGCATTATTCAAACCTTTAATATTTTTAGCTGCTTTAAAATTCTCAGGGATTGGAATGCTGACCAATCTAGCTTTAATAACTTCGTCATTTTCCAAAAGTTTTTTATATAAATCTTTTTCTGTTGTCATAGATATAATCAATCCTTTATTAGTTTTTCTTATTTAGTTCAGTTAATTGCTTAGCGGTTTCGTAATTAACTTCATCTAAGTTAGGCGCAAATCCTTTTTCTTTAGCTAGTGTAATAAATTTTTCAAATAATTCTTTATTCATAATTTTATCTTTCATTCTTCCTTTTGGATAATTTGGTCATAAGCATCTAGTACAATCGTTTCAATTCTCATGTTTTCAAATTCATTGTTTTGAGCTCTATGGATAACACCAAATGCTTTATGTCTTTGCTTTGGATTTAGCCAGAGCTCTTTATGATTTTGTAGCCAAAGTTCTGTTTCAAGTTTGTCAGTTGAGATAAAGCATTTTTTATCATTGATAAATACTTCATAAATGGTTAAGTTATTCTTGAAGTTTCTTCGTTTATGTGATAGATAAATTTTTACACAAGTATCTGAATATTCTGCTTCATACCATCTTTTATTAGTATGATTGGTGTTATCAATCGTGGCAATAAATCTATCATGGTTTTGAGCAATAATTTTGTTAGTTTCTTGGTCAAAAGGAAATCTTTGCCAAGTAAAAAGTGGTTTTGGCTTTTTAGTATCACCAGTACCATTATCATATAATGAAAAATATATTTGTTTATTTCGTTTTCCTAAGCGTAATGTACTTATATAATCAGCAAGAGTAAATCTTTTAGTCATTATAATTCACCTTTCTAATTAGTTAAAATTTTCAATTAAATTTTTTAATGTATCTTCTAGTTCCTTTTCATCTGTTGGTTCATGTTTAAAATCAAACCAGCCATAATAGAAATAGAACATGGAATGAGCGATTTTATTTAAAAAATCAGTTTGTTTTTTACTATAGTTAAGTTTGTATTTTACTCGGACAATACATAATGACAGTGAATCAGCTTTAAAGCTAAATAGAATTTGACTATTGTCAGAAATTCTTACTCTAATAGAACCGTCTTCGGTTTTTTCTGATTGGAATTTATAGCCTGATTTGGCAAGATTTTCAATAATTGTTTCAATTTGTTCTTTATTCATAGTAATTCTTTCTAATTTTTAGCTATAGTTATCAAAAATTTGTTTAAGTATTGTTCTAGTTACTTCTTCATTCTTTGGGAAGTAAGTAAATTGGATTTGGTTGAGCCTAATACCCATGTTATCATAATGCTCTTGGAAATCTTTTAAAGTATTATGTAAAGGATTTTTCTTATCAATTTCTGAAGCATTAAATGTAAAAAGTAGTTTCAATTTATTATTTACATAACTGCATGATAATTTTACTGCTCCATATTTAACAAAGATAGAATCATCATTAAATTTTAGTGATTCTTTTCCTTTAGCTAATTCATCAATAATCTTTTCAAGTGTTTGTAAATCCATAGTATTACTCTTTCTATTTAGCTATAATTCTCAATAATTTGTTTGAGAGTATTTTCAAGGTCGTTTTCATCTTTTGGAATATAATCGAAAGTAACTTTCCATATGTTAAAACCTTTTATGGGCACAATTGCAGGTGTAATTTGAGTTTCTAAAAAATCAAAATCATTTTCTGTAAAAGTTTTTGTTTTGCTTGTAACAGCAAAATAAAATTTTAATTCATCATCTTTAAATTCACAATGGAATATAACGTGGCCATAATCAACAAAAAGAGTTTGGCGATTTCTAAGTATTTTTCTAGGCTTTTTATTCTTATCATTGATTAACTCATCAATAATTTTCTCAACTGTTTGTATGTTCATAATGTTACTCTTTCTAATTTAGCTATATTTGTTCAGTACTTTTTCAAGTAATGTTTTAAATTCATCTTCATTTTCTGGCATAGCACCAAATTCTACACGGTCATATAGATACCCTTTAGTAATATGTTTATCTGAAAGTTTTCCAAATCCACCACCCAAATCTACAAAATCATTTTCAAAGAATGTTTTGGTTGGGCATTCAATTTTAAAAATAAGTTTCAATGGCCCAGTTTCAAAGTCAGCTAGGAATTTCACTGCGCCATATTCAACAAAAATAGCTTCATCGTCTGTTAGTGTTTTTGTTCGAAGTTTTGTATCTTTATCTTTAATCAATTCATCAATAATTTTTTCAGCAGTTGGTAGATTCATAGTAATTCTCTTTCTATTTTGTAGTTATAGCTTAACATTTTCCTTAATGTAATTAGCAAATTCTTCAGTAGGAGCAAAAAACATAATCCCAATATATCCTTGTGGCATGATAAAGTCAGGTTTATCCTCAATCAATCCATTGTTTACGAGCAATCGCACATACTCAGGATTATCAGTCCGAATTTGTACATATTCAGTAGGGTCATTTTCATCTTTTGTCATAACTGAGTTATTAGTTGTAATAATGTCCGGATATTCATCATTAGGTTGCCCCATTAAGATAGCAATAAAATTGCTTGATGAATAGCGAGAGAATGAAAAGTTATAAGTTTCACCCTTAAAGTTAATATTTTCTAATTTCATTGTTTTTCACCTTTTCTTTTTTATATTACTATTGTATAATTTATTTTTTGATTTGTCAATAACTTATAAGATTTTTATAAAATAATAGTAAGGAATTGAAGTCTTACTATTTTTGAATTTGTTTATATAGCTCAAACTGATTTTGAATGTCGTTATATCGTCACTAGTGGAACGGCAAAACAGTTTAAACTGGATTTCGATAAATGTATCGACTAAATGAAAAGACAGCTTAAAATCAGTTTTAAGCTGTCTTATGAGATTAAGTTTTTAATGGATAAATTTAGCACCTTCGAATTGTCCAACAGGTGTTGTAGTAAGTTTCCAATTATGGATAAATACAAGTGAGCAAGATTGGTTAAAGAGAGTTTCCAACTCATCAATATTATGGATTTGATAACCAATTTCTTTAGCTTCTTTTAAATCTTCATCATCTTCGCAGATATAGATTTTATGGCAGCCATCATAGGCGATTTTATTTGGTTCCTCAAATACGTAGGTTTTATTTGTGTCTTTGTTAATGATAATCATTGTTGTTACCTCTTTTCATATTTCCTTTATAGTTATATTATATAATAAAGTTTTTATTTTGTCAACATTTTTTATAAAATAAAAAGGCAATTTTATATTGCCTTTTTTAGACCATTTTGATTGAGATAGTAGCAGTAACTTTAATCAATTCACCGTATTCCATTGGGTCATTGATTGCTTCAACAATTGTGTTTAGTGTATAGGAAGTTTGGTCAAATTCAAGGTATTCTTCAAAGAATTTTTTAAGATTGGTAGGAATAATTTTCAAAACATCTTTGTCAAGTGAATCAACAAAATCAGAATAATCAAATTTACCAAATTCTTTTAATTCAAAAATAAAGAATAGTGGAACATCATTAACTCCATTATTAAGTTGAGTCAAAACATAATTTTGCAAAGATAAGAGAGTAGTACTTAGAAAGAATATAAAGAATGATTCTGAATATGATTTAGTAGTTGTTTATTCCTTAATTGATAATAAAATCATTACTGTTTGGGATAATAAAAATACAGACCAACATTACAGTTTAAATTTGGAAAAATATTCTCGTAGACCTATTTGTTAATAAAACTAAAAAAGAGCTTATTTAATATAAGCTCTTTTTTATATTTCATAATTTCTAATTTGGAATTACTTCTAAATTAGTTATATTAAGTTTAACAAGATTGATAAAATCCTCTATATCTTTGTAAGTTACTTTGTCTGTTGTTTTGTAATAATGCAGATTAAGATTTCCATTTCCATTTTCAGTTAGCCTAATAAAGAATTTAGCTGATTGAAAATGAAGCATTTTATATTCGTGATTGTTAAATAAATAGCGTTTAAATAAATAACACCAATTTTCTTTATCAATTCTTATTTTACTAAAATCTGAATAAGTTAAATTAACTATCTTATAGAACAAATCTTTAAACTCATATTTAATAGCTTGACAGCAAGGTATTGCTTCACTTTTTTGAAAAGCACAATTGAGTAAATCATCTCTTGTCAACGAGTCTAAAGTCTTAATTCCTAACTCTTCAATTCCGCCTTTGAATATAACAAACAATGATGGTAACTCGCCTTTTGTTTCAACGATTTCTATACTATTATAGTAAGGATAAATATTTATCATTCCATATTCAAAAGGTACTTCAATCATAACATCTGATTGATTGAAAGATTCCGGCAAATCAAATTTTCTTAAATTATAGTGGCTTTTTATTTTATTCATTTATTAAACTCCTATTTTATTTTGAAATATCTATTATCAGAATAATAGTTTAAAATTTTTATTTTTTCTTTATTGACAAACTCTAAAAATTATTGTACAATTAAAATATAAAGAAAGATAAGAGGAAATAAAAATGAGAAAAATTTATCCTGAGTTCATAGAAAATGCTCACCGTGACAATTTCACAAATTTTGCCAATATTGGTAAAGATAGATGGGACACTTTTGAGATTGATGGCTACCGAAAGTTATCAAATGTTCTAAAAAAATCAAAAGAGACTTCTTGGGAACGTTTATATGTCTATTATACTGATTTGTATATCATGATTCAATTTCTAGCAAATTATGATGAAAAATATGAGTTAGTTGAAAATCTCAATAAAGAAACGCTTACTAAACTGATGGAAGATAATTTAGATAATCCGTATATAAACTGGGATATGATTTACTATCACTTTGAAGATAAATATAAATATAAGTATACATTTGGTTATTTAGACCGCTGGGACACAATTGTGCTGAATGTGTTGTTCAAATTTAGTAGAAAATTAAAACAAGAAAATGATTTCTGGTAATAATTCGTGATAAAAAAGAAAATGAGGTGATTGTTATGAATAAAGACATTTTGAATTTTAATAAAGAAATTGCTTTAGAAGTAAGAAAAATTATCAAGAAAACGCAAAATTTTACAAAAGAACTAATCTTAAAGAGTGCGAAAGAAAAAGGACTTTGTTTAGAAGTTTTGAATGAAGGTGAATGTACCCAATCTTATTTAGTTAAAAATGTTGAATACGTTCTTGAATTGATTGAAAATGAAAAGATTAAATGTACTTCAAAAATGGGTAATAAATTCGGCTTAGCTTATAAAACTTACACTTTTGAAGATTTACTAATTATTGAAAATCTTAATAAAAAAGATTATTATACAGTAATTTCAAAAGACGAAATTATCAACTTAAACAATTACGAGTCAGATTTTGAATCTTTACAATCATTCTTAGATAAATTTATTGAAGTTGAAAAAGATTAAAAATTGTTCCTCGAGCGAAAATAAGCAACTCTGAGCTGTTTTTCGTAAAGCCGATACATTTATCGAAATTACGATTTCTCAGTTTTAGAGTTGCTTATATTTCGATATAACAACCCTCAAAATCAGTCTAAACAATTCTCAAAATCAGCATTTCTATCATTTAAAAATATTCTTTATTTTTTTCATTTTGTTGTTGACAATATAAAATTTTTATTGTACAATAATACTATAAAGAAATGAAAAGAGGATAGCAAAATGGCTAAACAAAAAATTTATGAAGTAACAAGAACTGTTTATGGACTTTACAATCGTACTACTACTGTTACATTTAAAGGAACAGTAGAAGAATTACTTGAAACAACAAAACATGCTTTTATGACTGGTTGCACATGGGATAGCTCAATCAATTCTAACCCAAAAACAATTAAAGGTTTTGCTTCTAATTATAAAAAAGCTTTAACTCAAGCACTTGGTCGTCCAGTAGAAGTATCTTATGAAGAAGTTACAGCATAGAAAAAAGGATTTACAAAAATGAAAGAAAAACGCTATCAAGAACTTACTTTGCCTGAAAAATTGATTGTTGGTCAAATCTACGACTTATATATGGAATGGATTTCAGAACGACTTGGCCATAAATACTTGAAAAATAGCTTATTTACTGATTTTAAATTTGCTCATCATATCTCACGTACTCCATTTGATGAATATGCTGATTATTTCTATATGTGGGGTTATGAAGATGAATTGAAAGCAAATGGCGATACTCAAGCTAAATCACCTCTATACAAATTCAATAAAGAATTTTATCAAAAACTAAAAGAAGAACTTCAACAAAGAAAAGAGCCAAAGAAATCACTATTCCAAAAACTATTCAAATAAAGCATAGAACAAAATTCTATGCTTTTTATTTTTATATTTTGTTGACAAACCAAAGACTTTATTGTATAATATAACTATAAAGAAATGAAAAGAGGAAAACAAAAATGAGAGATGCTATTAAATTCCAAGTTTTGAATTGCAAGAACGTAGAAACTGCTATTAAACGTGCTGAAAAACAATTGATTAAAGACGCTAAAGAAAATGGTCTTTATGAAAATATTGGTCAGTCTTATGCTCGAGTAATTCGTGATGAATTTCTATGCTCTAAAGGCAAAGATTTCCAATCTCAAATGAAAGTTGTAGATTTGGTTCAACAATTTGCTAATCGAATGGCTAATCTTTCATTGGCAGAATTGCAATCTGCTTAATATTTGACTTTTTAAAATCAATTTGTTATAATATAACTACAATTGATTTATACGGGGTAACAAGGGCTATAGGCGAGACTCGGCCATGCGTAAAATGGTTGCGACACTAAATAATCCGGATAAACTTGTTGCTTGGAGAAGGTTTGATAAAAACTTAGGGTTCAAATCCCCCTTACCCCATTTGTTTAGTAAGCTCATTACTGATAGTGGAAGGCTTAAAATTCTAACCCGGGAAAGGATTTACGAGCCGGACAATTGCTGAAATCATATTCCGTTAAGATGGTACAACTTAGTAGATTTGAAATTAAGAATTGTCTAAATGTCGGGTCAGCACCGTCCTAAACAAATTCAGATTTTTGTGATAAATTTTACCGCTACACTAAGAAAGGTAAAAACCATGAAAATTATTGTTAAACTAAATGGTGCTATCATCTATAAGGGTGAAATCACTTCTTATATTCCACCATCTTTTATTACAACAAAAGAAAAAGGCTATATTTCAAATCTTTTAACCTTGATTGAACAAGGAAGTAAAAAAGAATGGATTAAATTAAAAGATAGTACTACTATTACTATAACAACTTTATAAAAAGAGAGTAGAGAAAATCTGCTCTCTTTTTATTTTTACTGAAATCAAAAATAAGCAACGCTAAGCTGTTTTACTCTAAAGTCAATACATTTATCGAAAGTTCATTTTTACAGTACTAGCGTTAAACTCATGACGATATAACAACCGTAAAAATCAGTTTCAAACCTTAACTAAAATCCAAAAAATACCAGCTCAAAACAAGTAATATTTTCATTACTTGTTTTTCTTAGCACCCAAAAAGAATAATAAAAAAGAAACAATGTTTTATAGCTCCGGCTATTAAAAAATTTGAAAACTATGGCTTAAAATAGTAAACTATATAATATTACCAATAAACAAAAGGAAAAATTATTGTCAAGAAATTTTATAAAAACGACAGTGATATAAAAAGAAAAATTAAAAAGGAGTACAACATGGCTAATCTTACTGATTTTGAAGCTTATAACTTAAAAAATGAGTTCCTAAGTAATTACTTCGAACCATTAACTAAAGAAGAAGCTACACGCCAAATTTTTATTTTAGATAAGATACAAGATTCAGAAGATGTAGCTTGTATTCGTTCTAAAAATCAAGAAAATAATGCTAGAGCTAAATCAACTCAATCTGTTCCTTTCTTTGTTGCAGATAGAGATTTAAGAAATAAAGACATTTGGAAAATTACTGGTCGCTTCCTTAATGATGATAATGACAAATTAGACTTAACTAGACTTAATATTAACAATGTTAGAGTTTATTTCGCACCAGGTACTAGCGCTAAAAACAAAGAATTAGAATACTTACATAGTATTGCTTTGGACGTTGACCCAACTACTGTTGAAACAATCCAAAACTTAGAATACTATATGGAGAACTTCTATAATATATTACCATTCAATATGATAGTTAATTCAGGTAATGGACTTCATATTTATTTTAATTTTGACCAACCAGTTAAATTAACTCAATCAACTAAATTCCATTTGAAAAATATTAAAGATGTAATTAGTTTTATTTTCTCTTATATGTTAGGATTAACTACTCACACTCTTAGAGATTATGAAGAGTCAAAAGTCCCTAATAATAAAAAGAAAAAGAAATTGGCTAATACTACACAAAGCATTATGCAAAAGATGAGTGTGCCAGGTAGTAAAACTAAATTCTATACTTCTCAAAACCAAGCAACGGTTATGGCTTATCGCGCTAAAAAAGACAAAATTACTTATCAAGATTTTTTAATCTCAATTAGCAATTTTGTCGAATTGTTTATCGGCGATTTGCCGAATGAAGTATATAATAAAATCAAATTATTCATCGAGAACCCAAATATTCTTGATGAATTAGTTCGTTCTCAAGTCGAACTATCTAAAACAGATTTGATTTTAGAGGATTTTGATAAACTCTACCACTTAGCCTCAACTCCTCACAAACTTTTATCAAGTAGTAAAGAATCTATTCTGAAAAATGTTTCAGAAGTAAGAGGATTACTCAAACAACAAGATGAAAGAAGAAATGAAGTAGTTAGAGGTTATAGAGCAAAAGCTCTTAAGGGCAGAGGCAAAATGCTCACTATTTTAGGATTTACTCGCAATCTTGCAAGTAATCTTAAACAATTTAATAAGTGTTTGAACGAACCCTTAGAGGACAAAGAAGTAAAAGAAATTATTTCTGAAATCCGTAAATTAAAAGGGTACGTTGCTTATAACCATCGCACGTTTAAAAAGGACCATGGGTTCTATTATATTAAACGTAATAGGTATATCAACAATGCTCACAAAATTGCAGAAGAGCATTACTATTATGAATGTGGATTGAATTACGGCCACGGCTATGGAACTTTTGTAAATCCTACTCATTCTGTAGCAGCCGTATATTCTGAAAATCCAAGTTACTATTTAATGAATAGAGAAGCACTAGCTAATGAGCTTCGCTTGAGAGGTATCGTTGGAGAAAAACAATATGCAGAAGCAAGAAATAAAGTTGCTAAATTCTTCTCACCTCAAGCACATAATAATTACATGATGAACTTTAAACGTTTAAGAAGTGGAAATGATTTAATGCCAAGACCTTTAAACTTCGTAAACACATTTAACTCTGAAGCTCCAGCTGAAGCTAAAACTTCTTATAGAAGATTAACTCATACAGAAAGAGCTATTCAACAATTCCAAAAATTAGATGAAGCACTAGCTATTATTGCTACTTTAGAAAATGCTACTCATTGGAATAAATATAAAGAAAGACAACTCCAACAAGTTGCTAAATTCTTCCAAAGATTTAGAACTATTGACCAATCTATCAAAACTGCTTTCTTATCTAATGAGCTAAATATTTCTTTAGAAAATGTAATCCAACAAGGATTTAACTTATATGACAGATACAATAATGTCTTAATTCAAAGACGAGCACTCGTGAAAAACGGTAACTATTCAGGTACTGAAGAATTTGCAAAGAGTATCTTAACTAATTTCAATGAATATAGAAAAGAAAAGAGAAATGAGCAATTCATCAAAACAGTATCTAAATTAGCTACTAATAAAGTATTTACAAAGAGCAGCTACGCTAATTATTCAATTACTTCTTTACTATATAGATTTAAAAGAAATTATAGAATGTTCCTAAATAGTAATGATGTAGTTAATACTTACCTAGCTATTCATAAATTAGAAGATACTAATGAGAACAAAATTGTAGCTAAAGTAAATCTAGCTTATGAATTAAACTCTATTATTAAAGAATTAAGATTTAATATTAGAGATGGCTATTATACTACAATTCAAAGATTAGATAAAACTACAGCACAATTAACAAATGAAACATATAGTAAAACTACTATTGCTACAGCAGAAGAAGTAGAAATGTTCATCAGAACTATTCTAAATCCAGTATTAGAAGAACTTACTGATAATCTTATTTTTGAAATGGATTATATTGACTTCAATACTACTCTTCCTCGTAATAGTGTTTACATTTCAGAAAAACTTAATAAAGTAATTGAAATGAATATTGAATCTCTAAATCAAAATCAACCTTTATTAAGACTAGCCTCATAACAGAATAAGCTTGACTTTTCTATCCATAGCAACAACTTGCTTTTAATTAAAAGTCAGGTTACTTTTGTAGTGTCTTTTTTAGCACTTGAAATAAAATTTTTAAGAAACTAGAGTAAAAATACTCTAATTTAGTCAGTTTTAGCCTAATTTTGTTTAAAATGAATTATAAATGCCAACTATAAGAACAAGTTTTATAGTTGTTGCTATCGCTACATAATAACCAAAGACTTAAAATATTATTTGCTCAGTTCAAATAAAAAAGGATTACTAATATTAGTAATCCTTTTTCTTAATTAGTTATCTTTTGATAAATGAGTTAAAAAATGACCGTACAGAGATTACTTCTTGCAAATCAACGATTTCAAAGTCTGACTCGGGGTATTGTTTTTTCACTTCTTGGAGAACCATTTCAGGTGAATCTAAAATATAACCAGGGCAAAGCAACATATTCCACTCCAATTGTGTTCCAAAGAGTAGGTTATTGGTAGTAATATTTTTAATCATAATATTTGGTGATTTCATTTTTTGATTACCTCTTTTCATCTTTTATAGTTATATAATATAATCTTTATTTTGATTTGTCAATAATAAAACTAAATGAGAAATAAAAAGATTAAAGTAAAGACTCAAGTATTGCTTAGCGACTGTAGCTCATCCATAGCTCGATTTTATATGGGAAGTCGATAAATCATTCATGATTTCAGCAAGGTTGCTTAAACTGCAGCTAAGAAAAGATTACTCAGAAATGAGTAATCTGATTGTTTTATTCAAAAGTAATATTCGATAGGAAGTTATCTTCATCAGTTTCAGCAGTAATAGTTTGATTTACTTCTAAGAATGGAAGTTTATCAAGAGTATTTTTATTAGCTTGAATTTTATAAATCTTGTCATTGATTTTTAAGTAATAAATAGTAGTACCATCAACAACTTGTGTCTTGATTGAAGTAACAGTTCCATTAACCTTTTCTTTTTGTTTTGCTTTCTCACCAGTAACAGCTTCATCAATGTTGTTGATTTCTTCTCCAGTCACACTCTTAATCAATTCGTTAATATTAGTATTGACAGTAACTTTTTGGAAATCTTCTGCATTAACAAGAGCATAAGCTTTGATAAGACTTCCTTTATCTTTAAGCGAAACTAAGTAATATGCTTGACCATTTAATTTTGTAAGGATAGGAGCTGTAGAGTTGTAGCCTTTTTCTTGTACTGCTCCCTCAGCAGATTTCATAGCAGAAGTTTCAGTAACTGATGGTAAACGGTAGAAGCTTGTTTCACGAGTTCGCATATTAACGAGAACAAACCCTAAGTTAGAGTTGTCAGCATTAACAGAAGTTAAACCAGTATAAAGATAGATGTCAGAGCCGATTGTAATGTAGTTGTACTCATCAGTTGTTTGACGAACACCCTCTTTAGAGAAAATAGAGTTCCAAAAACCATTTTTATAAGCGTAGTGTTGATTTACACGTTGGATAACATTAGTAGCAGAATATACACGGTCAACCCATTCAGGTACATCATTCAATGAATATTCTTGAGTTTCACCAGTAATGGCATTTAATAGGATTACTCCATTTGGTTCAAGAGGTCCCAAGATAAATTTACGAGCATAAGTAGTAGCTACGTAGTAAGGATTACCTTCATCATCAACTTCGAAAGATGGGTCACCAAACATTGTTGTAGGATATGATAAGCGAAGTTTAACACTAACATCATCAGTAAAGTATGATGAAGCAGTATATTTCATTCCCTTATCAAGTTTAACAAGCTCACCTTTACCTGTTGTCTGATTGATTTTAATATAGTATTGGATTCCGTCTTTTCGGTTGTTCAACCAACGGATAAAACTTGCATAACCAAGTGGTGATACTCGATAAGGTTCATCTTTGATTGTGATTTGACGATACTCGCCAGAGATTTCAAATTGTGATTCCTTATCAATTGTTCCCATCAAAGAATTACCGATTTTAACAGCAGAATCTTTGTCAAGTAGTGCAAGTTTATTTACATCTGTATTTTGGAAATCTGAGTTAAATTCCTTATTTTCTACTTGAATTAGATTTGAGTAATTCTTAGCTTGGAATAATGGGGTAGAAAAAATTGATAGTACAATAGCTCCAACAACCCAGATTGAAATGAGTGAAATCACAATAATATTAGGAATTGATTTTACTGAGTCAGTATCTTCAGTAAGCAATACAAGAGCGACATAATAGACAAAAGCAAAAAGAACTACTCCACCAAGGAAGTAAAAATCTGCTAAGTTAAAAGCGGGTAAGGTAACATACCAATAAATAGCAGAAACGATTAAGGAAATTACTAACGAAGTAATTTGAGCAAGTGATTTTTTCATTTGTTTTTATCCTTTCTTCAATTCAATCAATTGGTCAATGAGGTGTTGGCAATTTTCTTCAACATAAGCTTCATCACGCCATACTTCATCTTCATTGACAACCCAATCTGGTAACATAGCATCAATAAATGGGTTTTTGTCACCTACATGGCTACAATCAAATCCAATATAATTGTCTTTTGAATTATTAAACAAGAGCTTCAAGTTCCCTTTATAAGTAATTCCACCATGACAATCAAGCTTATTGATGGGATTACTTTCCAAAGTAACTTCATCAATAGATTTTAGTTGAATAAACCCACACAAACTACCGCTGTTGGGATGTTGAAATACTATATAATTATAATCTTTATAATTCTTTAGATAGAATCCATTAGGATAGTTAATCTTAAATTCATGCCATTTTTCCATAGTTAATTTTCTTCTTTCTTTATTTTATAGTTCTATTGTATTATATAAAAACAAAAAAGTCAACAAAAGATTGCGAACTTATAGAAGTTTTGATAGAATATATTTATATAAAGAAATTGAGGTAACAAAAATGAATTTAGATGAGCGCTCAAGTTATGAAAAGAATATTATTCAGAAAGCTGTTGATAAAGGATTACCAATAGAGAAATACCTTAACCCTAAATTTTCTATTTGGACTATTAAGTATTTGATAGCTGTACTAGAAGAAGAGAATAACTTAGATGATTTCCCATTCGATAAGTACAATGATAAACAAATCCAAGTTCTTTTATACTGTATTTATCGAGGTAAAGAATGGAAGAGCTGGGCTGAGCCAAATATGAATTTTAGAGTAATGGACTTGTTTTACTATTCAAAAAATACTCAAGAATTGCTTTATTTCTATAAACGAGGATTTAAACTAATAGAACTTCACCAGATAAATAAATTCATCAACGATGGTTTTGACCCTAAAATTATTGATAACTTAGATTTCAATTTTCAACAAATGAGAGAGATTAGGAAAGCTCTACGAAGTGGAATCTCTATTACTAAATTAGCTAATCCCAATTTAACATGGAAAGAAATAAGAGCTAGAAGAATAAAAGCTTATGGAGTTAAAAAAGGAATTGAATTTTATATAACTCATTACAATGAACTTTAAAAAAGAGCAATATTGAATTGCTCTTTTTATTTTTTAGTAAAACTTCCGTCAGAATAATTGATTTCGTAACCAGAAGCGTTATTAAATACTTTCACTTTTTCATTGATTACTCCATCTTCTGATTTTGCATTAACAATAACATAGCGAGGAACCAATTCATTTCCGTTATATACAGGTGTTACTTCATAATAAACATTGTTTTTTGTTTTTAGAACATAATCAACAACTTTCTTTTCAATATATTGCATACCGCCGTCACCATTGTTACCAACGTTTTGTTGACGAGTACCAGTAACAACATTATATTTATAAGAGCGACCGCCAAGAGAATCAGCAATCAAGTGAGAACGATTATAAAAATAACCGTTATAAATTTTTCCATTAGGTAGTTTTACAGAAACCTTTTTGTTATTAGATTTCTTTCCAATAAACCAGCCGCTAGGTTCAGAATTTGGTTCGAAGTCAGCTCTCCAACCTTTTGAATCCATTACTGCTTTATAATTAACCAAACCATATGCAGTTGTAGTTCTGTCTAATTCATCATGTGAATATGAATATGTAGTAGAGAATTTACTTTCATCAATTTCTGCTTCACCTAATACTTGATACATATTAGGAAATTTTGCTTCATCATAATCTGATTCAACATCATTATTTGAATTTGAAGAAGCAGAATGTTCATTTTTAAAATCATTTACTTTATCTTTTGCTTTTTCATATAAAGATTTTGATTTTTCTTTGATTTCTTGTTTGACACCAGGGATTTTTTGATAACCAGTTGGGTGAATTTGGCCGCAACCTGTTAGAGCAATTGCTCCTGCTAAGATAATAATTGATTTTGTTAGTTTATTCATTTTTTGTTTACCTCTTTTCTTTATGTAGCTATTATATAATATCTTTAAAAACTTGTCAACCATTTTCTGATATAAAAATAAAAAAGGAGTAAAGTTATGAGAGATTTAATTGTTTTTTCAATGTTCCTAGCTATGGCTATCTTTTTAGGTTTGTTCATACTCTTACCGCTAGCAATAACTTTTACGGTTCTTTTCTTTAAATTTTTAATTTGGTTAATCTTATTCATCTTTATTCTAGGATTAGTAACTCTATTCAAATTCTTTCTTAAAAAAGAGTAAAACGAGCTATTTAGTTCGTTTTCTTTCTTTTTGGAATAATAAAAATAAATAGAAAATAAAGGACAGCAAGAAATGAAAGATAAAATAGATTTGATTTACATTAGCTTGAGTGGAAACACGGATAGCTTCGTTAAGAGATTGAGAGGTTATCTCTTGTTAAATACTAAGCTTAAAGAAGTTAATTTATTAAACGTAAAAGAGCTAGTAAAGAATAATATTCCATTCAATGAAGTAAGTAATGATTTTGTAGCATTTTTACCAACATATTTAGAGGGTGGAAATGGTATTGATAATGGTGATAAAGAAATTTTAACAACTCCATTAAGAGAGTATATACGTTATAAAGAAAATTACAAAAAATGTTTAGGAATTGTTGGCTCAGGTAATAAGAACTTCAATAATCAATATTGCCTTACGGCTAAGCAATATTCCCAAGAGTTTGGTTTTCCAGTATTATATAATTTTGAATTAAGAGGATTAGATGTAGATATTCAAAAAGTTAGTTCTATCATTGAAGCTTTGACCGATATTTAAAATTAAAAAAGGTTGAATGCTACAAATGAAAAAACTAGAAGAAAAGGAATGGAAGTATTGGATTCCCTCTGCTGGTAGAGCTGAAAATATAAAAACTGTTGATTATTTATTATCCATAGGAGTACCGAAAGAAAATATAAATATTATGGTACGAGATGATGAATATGAAGCTTATAATACTAAATATAAAGGAATGGCTCATATTCTACCAGAGCAACAAACAAAAAACATTGGTATTATTAGAAATGGAATAGTTAAACTTTGTAATTTTGAAGATTATATTAACTGTATCTTAGATGATGATACAACTTCATTTTTGATTTGGAGTAATGACGGTACGAAATATGGAAATAGAGCTAAAGTAACCAATATTAAAGATTGGCAAAATAGATATATTGAAGTATTAAATACATTAGATTTGGATTTAGTTCCAGCAATAGGCCAAAGAGCAGGTGGAAATAATTTTCTATTCCAAAAATGCCTTACTGAAGAAATCACTTATTTTGGAAGTTTAAGCGGCTCATGCTTTGTTGTATTAGACCCAGATTTTCAATTTATCAATCATTCATTTTATGAAGATAAATTAACTTGTTATGATTATTGGGTTAAAGGAAAGATAACACCAATCATTAACAATTTAGGTATGTTACGTTTGCCTGAAAGAACTGCAAAAGGTGGAATAGATTATAAAGGCATAGCTAAAGAAATAGAAGAAGCTGTTGACTGGGGAGCAGAACAATTCCCATTTACAGAAAAGAGATTAACTAATGAGAAATACAGAGATTACCAACCATGTGAGTTATATACTAACAAATTCCGAATTTTAAAATATTTAGCTTCTATTGGTATTGACCACAAATACATTCCAGAGGAATACAAAAAGAAAGCTAAGAGAAAAAGCTTATTTGAATAAAAAACAAAAAAGTAATCCTTGGTTGGATTACTTTTCTTTTTATAGCATTTCTTTCAATTCTTTAACAGCTTGTTTTAAAGCTGCATTAAAGTCTTTATAGAACCATTTAGTAATATATTTATTTGGGTCACCGCAGATTGGTAATACTACAGTTGGTAAAGGAGCAGTAGTAGTTTTTGTTTTGAAATCATAAACAGAAATCCAATAATTGTATTTGCCTTCTTCTTTTAATTGTTTCAAAAGTCTTGGATTATCAATAGTTTCTTCATTTGCTTGTATCAAACGATAATATCCTCTACTTAGTTTAATGAATCCGTCAGTTTTTAATTTTTCTTTAATTTGTTTTGGAGTCATTGTTATTACCTCTTTTGTTTTTCTTTATGATTATATGATACAACAATAATTTCATTTTGTCAACACAAAATTACAAAAAAGAAAAAATTATTTAAAGAAAAACAAAAAGTAATCCAATTAACGATTACTTTTCTTTTTTATAGCAAATTTTTCAATCGTCTTACTGCTTCACGCATAGCACGTTCTTTATCAGAGTAGAACCATTTAGTTACGTATTTATTTGGGTCGCCAAAAACAGGTAACACTTCACTAAGAATAGGTTCATCAGGTGTTTTTGATTTGAAGTCATAAGCAGTAAACCAATAATTATATTTGCCCTCTGCTTTCAATTGTTCCAACAATGCCTTGCTAGCAATTGTTTTTTCATTTGCTTGAGCAATTCGGAAAAAGCTATCACTTCCAACTTCTACATATTCTTGAGAATTTAATAAAGCTTTAATTTCTTTAGGAGTCATTGTTTTTGCCTTTCTTAATAGTAATAAGTGTCAATGATAACTTCTGAGTCAATAGAAGAAATAACAGTATCAGAAAATTCATAGCCATCATAAGCTTTTCCATGATTTGTTTCTACTGTTTCAACTTCATGTTGAATACGGATAACTTCAAATTTTACAGTCAAGCCTGTATCTTCTTTTAATTTCATCAAATCATCAAAATAACAACGAGTGCTTGTCAAATCATAGACAACTTGGAAAAGACGAATATCATTGATAAGAGTTGATGTACCCAAAGAAACTTTCACATTGTCTTGATGAAGAAGTGAATCAAAGAATGCTTCTGTACGAGCAATTCGGCGTTGTTCTTTTCGGATTGCCGCAATTCGTTTGGCTTCTGCTTCTTGTTGAGCAATTTCTTCAAGTTTATCTTGGATAAGGACAGCTTGGCTATATCGTTTAGCGATTGCAATGTTTTGAACTCGACCGAAATGAGAATAAGCCGCACTTACTAGTAAGTCCTCAGTAAGAATTTCTCGGTCAAAGTATTCAGACCATTCTGCTAATGTTCCAGCGTAAACAGTCGGTTTAGTTACACCTAAGTATTTTACTCGAATTGCGATTGTTGTTTCCATTGTTATTTCCTCTTTATTTCATTTGTTTGTTTTATTATAGTTATATTATACAATAGAAATTTCATTTTGTCAACAATAAAATTCAAAAAAAAAGAAAAATTTTTTAAAAATCTTTCTTTTCCTTTTGTTATAACGACTTATCAAAGACAACATCATCAATAAAGCTGTTGGAGTCACGGTCAAAATGCTTGAGTGTGAGTTTAATTCCTTTAATAGAGCAGAATTTGATAACAGCAACAGTTGCTGGAGTCAATCCTGTCACATAAACATCAAGCTTATCTCCGAAATTAACAAAATTAAGTTTAGTAGCAACTTTATCAAGAAGTGCTGTTGGATTGATAGGGAAAGTAATATCCCTGTCAGCAAAGATAAAATCAGTTACTGGTAAATCATGACGACCAGCACAAAGTCCAAAAGTAAATGTAGTCATAGTTAAATCCTCTTTTCTTTATTTAATTCTGTTCAAACAATTTGTATACTGCTTGTTTTTTCTCTTGATACTCTTTTTCAATTTCATCAAGTTTTCGTTGAAGTGTAGTTCGATGAATTGAATAGTAGTTTGGTTCGTCCCAGTCACCTGAATGAGGGAACACTGCAAAAGATAGCTCACCGTTAATGAATTTTACATAATCAGATTTGTAATAATCATTATCACATAGCCATTCATATTCTTTCATAGCACCTTCAAGTTCATCAATAGAATTTACAACAAAACTCTTAAATTCTTTTTTAGCATCGCCTTTTCCATAGACTCCAAAAATCTCAATTAAATATTTTTCCATAGTTATTTGTACCTTTCATTTTTCGTTAATAGTATTATATAACTTTTTAAATAATTTGTCAACAATTTTTTAAAAAATTTAAGTAGCTATTTTGATATATTTAAAGAGTAATTTAATAGAGGTGAAAAATGGCTAAATATCATATAAAGAAAGACGGAACACCAGGTGTTTGCAGAGCTCAAAATGGTAAGTGCCCTTTTGGTGGCGAATCAGAGCATTTTCCAACTAAGGAAGAAGCACAAAATTATGCTGACAAAAGACATGAAGCAATAGAGCAAAGAAATAAATTGGCTGTACAATTCATTAGGAATAGAAGCTTAGAAATTGAGAGAGCACTTTATCCAACATACGAAAATATAGATAAAGTAAAAGACTTTGACTCAGATATAAAAGTTCTAATGGATAATGGTCAAATATTGATTCAAAAAGCAATCAATGTAAATGTTTCCACAAACAAGCATGATAAAATTTACAACAATACTAATATAAATATTAGAATAGACCCAGACAATCCAAGTAAGATGAATGTAAAAGTAGAAAGAGAAGATAGCACATGGAAAAATGCTGTATCAACTCCTCTTGGTGGGTTAAGACATATGACTGCTGAAGAAACAGAAATCTTACAAAAAGTGGAAAATAAAGTAAAGAACAAAGTTGCTAAAAATAAAGAACAAATTTTAGAAGCTTGTTTAGAGTCAGATAATTTTGTTTTCAATGATTTAGACCAATATAAAGGTAAATCTGTTTCAGATACTATTGATGGGTTAGACTCAGAAAGATACTATGTTATCAAAGATAAAGACAACAAAGAACTTGCAGAAGGTAGATTATCAGATGGTGATTTTAATAACTCATTATTATCAAAACCTATTAACAATATAGAAGTTAAAGAACCAGGTAGTGAAGAAGAAATGATTTATTTGTATATTTAAAAAAAGCACAACAGTAAAGTTGTGCTTTTCTTTTTAGGGCTCAATGCCATAAAAAATAAATTCAATGAGTTTAGTTAAGTTTCTTTCTGCCCAATCAAAATTATAGAAAGAATCATCTTGATTAAAATAGAATTTTACTTCTTCATGTGGGTGTTTAATCATAACTAATGAAATTTTGCTATCAATATTTTCATTCTTGATGTAAATAGCAACGTTTCTCCTAATTGCATTTCTAGTTTCAGTTGACTCATATGATTCTTCTTCAGCTCTAACTATAAATGTATAGTCTAAATCATCAATAGTATATTTTTTATTTTCATCAATAATAAATTTCAATAAATCTTTTAATCTTACTCCGTTTGAAGTAAAGCTGTCTAAATACTTATCAAAGTCAAGAAAGAACTTAAGCTTATTAGCTTCGTACTCTTGTTTTTTGTTATAATCATCAATAATTGCCATTTTTAAAAATCCTCGTTTCTTTTTGTTAGTTATATTATATAATAATTTCTTCACTTAGTCAATAAGGAACAATAATTTCAAACTGTAAAATAAGCGACTCTGAGCTGTTTTATTGTAAGGTCGATACATTTATCGAAAATCAGTTTTAACCGTTTTAGCGTTTCACTAGTGACGATATAACAACCCTAAAAATAAAAGAGAGCAATGTAGATTGCTCTCTTTTTAAGTTTTATTTTTTATATTTGTAAGTCTTTTGTGACTTAACACCTTCTTTTCGCCTTACTCCAACTTCAATAATGAAATTCTTGTACTCACGAAGTACATTTTGACGAATAAGATTTTTATTTGGCAAAATAGCTTTAACAAGATTTAGAATTTCTGTAACAGTAAATTCATACCCGAGCATTTGGAAGAAGTTTGGCTTCCATGAATCGTGACCTTGCATACGAGAAATTGCTTCTTGAATTAAGTCATAATGGTCAAAAGCAAAATCTTCTTTAGCTAATAATTTGTCACCATCATAAAAAGCATTATCTTTTACATTAACTGTAATAAGTTTAACTTCAAGAGCATCATCTTGAGCTTGCATCTCCAAAACTTGCTCATATGGAAGATAAACAATATAACCAATTGTAATAATCCAAGTTCGTGGGTCCCGACCGGGTGTCGATACAGTTTTTAATTGTTCAATCTGTTCTAAGTTAATAGTAATATTTGTTTCTTCTTTTACTTCACGTAGTACAGCTTGTTCAGCACTTTCATGAGAGCCAACGAACCCACCAGGCAAAGCATATTTCAAACGATATGGGTGAGCTTTACGTTGAATCATAAGTAATTTAAGCTCATTATCAATGAATGTAAATGCTGTCATATCTGTTGTAACAGATGGTTGCTCATATGTAGGTAAATCTTGTTTTTTGTACCAGTCTAAAAATTCTGCTTCAGAAGCAACTTGTTCATAGTAAGTTTTTTCTTCTTGTTTTGAGTTAAATTTAATTTTTTTCATATTCTAACTCCTTTCAATCTTATTATAAACTTATCTCAATAATAAGTCAATCTTTATTTAGTACTTTTAACCCAGTTGTACCAACCAATAATACTGTTTAATAGATATACCCAGTACATTCCTTGAATATGAATGTTGGTTCCCCACCATAGATAAATTGAGAATACGTTAGTTAGTACCCATAATAGCCAAGATAAGTTAGCAAAACGTTGAGTTTGACCGATTTGAGCACCAACACTTAAGCCGTTTGTGATAGCATCTCTGAATGGACGAGCTGAACCAATTCTTTGGAAAGCAAATCCCATACTTAACCAAGCAATAAATACAAACACGAAGTATTTCACATAATCCATAATTGACTCTTTACGAGCAACAAATTCAGAAGTTTCAGTATTTTTGATACGAGCAGTTAACCAAGCATAAATTCCAATTGGTTGCATAATTACATAGAATACTGCTATCATAACTTCTCCATAGAATAAGTTAGATAATGCTAAATAGAAATAAATGATGTTAGAGATTAAACCGAATAGATAATTACTAGCACGACCTTCTGCTACAAGGATAACACATAATATACCAGTTAAACTTGATGTAAGACCTAAATAGTCATGCTCATTTCCACTTGTAAACTCCAAGATAATTGGAACAGAAGCAAGAATTAGTAAGTATAGCCAGGCACCCAGACTTCGGTTACCAAAGAAATCATCAACGATTCCTTTTAACACTTTCTTAAATCCAAGTTCTTTTGCTTTGCCTGTAATGAGGCCAATATTTTGAGGGATAGCTGCAATGTTTGATTGTAAATTTTTCATAGTTAGTACTCCTTATAAATGTTTTCAATTTCTTTAATAGCTTTATTGTAATTTCCTAGATAATCTTCATCTAGGAAGATAAGTTTTGTGTCTTTATGATTTTCTTTAGTAATTTGTAATAGATAATCTGTAAATGCTTGTCTGATTTGTTCATCAGCCATAGTCATGTCCCGGAACCCATCATCAACATATTCACCAGTTGGTTGAACGAATAGGATTAAATCCCATTTTTCTTTAGTAACAAGTGATTTGTAAAGATGTTCAACTGCCTTAATGTCTAAATCTGTATCAGATGATGAATCATCTAAGTAATAATCGTAATAAGCTTTAGTTACGGTAGAATTTGTATCAGCAATAACCAAGCCTTTATTTTCTTTTGAGTCGATAGCTTTAGAAGTTTGAGCATATTGCCCATCTAGCAAATAGAAATAATCTTTAGCAGTAAGTTCATCATCTCTAACATTATTAGTTGTTTGGTATTCTCTTGCATATTCCAAACTTGTTGGAGCAGAGTAGAACAATCCTAAATCCTTAACAAGAGTAGTTTTTCCATTAGAAGCAGAGCCTAATACAAGAACTTTCTTAGTAAAGTGTCGTTTAAATGGTTGAGCAATAAATCTCCAATATTGGAAAGGATTTTCACGAATTAGACTAGCGCTAATTCCAAAGTTTCTTTCTTCTGATTGAGTTTTAAAGCCACGTTTTTGTAATTCTTCCACATATTCATCTTCATTAACAAAGAAGAGTAAATCATCATCTTTATTAGTATTAGATACGTTGAAGAGTTCATCTAGCCAAACGTCCCAGCCTTCAGGCATAAGTGGTATATTAGCTTCATCTAATTTTGAGACTTCCACAAGAGCATCATCATTAAATACTTCTCGGATATAGCGGAAGCGTTTTTGAAGTAACAAACCAATATTATCACCTCTATCACCTTCTCGGCCTGATACGATTACTTTAACTGAATCGCAAATACGTTTAGCTTTAATAATTAGGTCAATATGACCTCTGTGCATTGGGGCAAATGTGCCAAATACAATTCCTACTTTTTTCATGTTATTACCTATGTATCAAATTTGATACTTTCCTTTTTAAAAAAATTTGAATGGTGTTTCGTATATAAATATCAAAATTTATATTTTCCTTATTTATATTATTCCATAACTGAGCTCTAAAGTCAACAATTTTGAAAAACTTTTTAAAAAAAATAAAAAATCAGTTATTAAACTGATTATTTTTTATAGTTTTTGAATCTGTACAATCTTTGTAAAGTCATGCTCTAAGGAATGTTTAAAGAATGCTTCAAATCGCTCTTTTTTCCTTTCTTCATCTTCCCATTGTTGAAATTTAGTAGCAAAAATCAACAGAGCTTCTAATTCAGCAGAAACATCTGCAACCTTTTTGGATTTATCTAAGTGTGGCCATGCAGTAGAAATATTACTAAATAATTCTTTATAACACTCTTCTAAAGTTTCTTTAACAATAAGATTTTCATATCCAAAATTTTTCTTTCGTTTAGGCGGAATATAATAAAGTCCAAGTTGAGCAAACTTAATAGAGTATTTTTGTAAGATGAAATAAATTACATATGGAACAACTTCATCAAATTTGCCATAAATATATTCATGGTCAATTTGACAGCCATAGTAGTTACATGGCATAACAAAGATTTCTTTGCTAGAATTTGATTTCGAGTAATTTACTACAACAGAATCTTTGTTAATTATAATAGTAAATTCAGCTTGCAATAAATTGCTTAATTCATATCCAATTAGAATTTCTACAACAGATTTATTAACTTCAAAAGCTTTCTCATAGCACTCCTTAAGCTCCGATTCAGTTTTAAAAGAACTGGTTATCAATTCTCTTTTAATAAAGTCTTTCCATTCTTCTCTATAAGTCATTAGTACTCCATTCTATTTAATTAAACTCTCTCAAATAAACAACTTTACCACCATTTTTAAGGTCAATACTAATCAAAAACGAATCTTTGCTATAATGAATGCTGAATAGATAAAGGTCATCATCTTCCAAGAAGAAAGCATTTGGTAATTCAACTGAAACTTCAGCATTTTTAATTCGCTCTTTTAATGATTGTGCTTCTTTTGAAGTATAATCTTCCAATGCTTTTTTTACTGCATTTACAATATTATCTTCAGTTGGTTCAACATTAACTCCATTGATTGTCAAAAATTCTCTTGCCATTGTTTTGTCCTCTTTATTCTTTCTTTATAATTATATTGTATAATAAAAAAGATTGCTTGTCAACAATCTTTTAATTATTTTTTAATCTTTTTAAATCTAGCAAAAGCTTTTTGATGTAAGTGAAATTCTATATTTTTATAATCAATAAGGATATAGTCCATTTCTAAGTTGTATTTGCTTTTTAAATCAAATTTTATTTTATTGTATTTGTCTTGTACAAAGGTTGATTTTTTAACAATAGGAAGTTTAATCTTTTTAGAGATTAAGAGGAAGCAGAAAATATAAACAATCAGAAATAGAATTAAGCTTGTTTCATAAGAGATTAAATTGAATTGATTTTTTAATACTAGTATAGTAATTACAGGCAAATAAAAGAACCATAAAATCAATTTTGGATTATGAGGTTTAAAATATTTACCATTTTCTTCATATTCATCTTGATAGGTTTTACTCAATTCTTTTAATTGAGATTCAATTTCTTCCAATTCTTCATTATAAACAATATGGTTATCCCTCATTACGTTCTCCATACTCTCTTCCTAGTCTTTCTTTTTGCTCTCTGATTCTCATTTTTTCTGGCAAAGTTGGACTATCATAATTCAATTTAATTTCCAATTTTTTAGAATTAACAATAACCTCATCATCATTTAAGTCAAAACCATAAAAAATTGATTTTAAAATGTCATTTTTCTTTTTCAAGAATTGTTTTTTACTAATGATTGGTAACTTTATATTTTTAAAAATATCTTCACAACAATAAAGTATTAAAAAGAATAAAGCTTCAGTTGTAAGAATTAAAACGCCAATTGGAGTAGCTACGTTTGTTTTTAGCAAGATAACAAGTGTTAAAAGCCCAACAAAAATATATGTTATAGCCAAATGAAAATGACTACCAAGAAACAAATATTTTCCTTGTTCTTCATATGCTTCTTGTAAGTTATTACTTAGATTTTTAAAGTAATTTTCAATCATAGCTTGCTCTCTATTAAAGACAATATGATTATTCATTTCAAATACTCCTATCTTATCTTTTAGTGTTTTTAAACCGAGGCTGAGAATAATTCAATTTGATTTCTAAGTTCTTATCATCAATAATTACATCATAAGCAGTTAAGTTCAAAGATTTGAAATCAGCTCTTAATTCAAAGTCATATTGTTTAAAAAATTGTTCTAAGAATTGTTTTTTACTGACAATTGGCAATTTTGCTTTCTTCAAAATATCCTCACCATATAGTGCTAGACTTGTAAAGAAAGCAATTGTAAATAAAAATAAAATTATAGCAATTGGACTTGGAACAGATTTAGCAATCATAATTCCTAAAAGAAGAAAAGAAACAATTACTTCTGCAGTCATGAGATATGAAAGTCTCCCAACAAAGAAATATTTGCCTCTTTCTTCATAAGTTTCTTTTAAGTGATTGCTTAGATTTTCTAAATAAGTTTCCGCCTGCTCTAATTCTTGATTTTTAGCAATATAATTCATTTTTAATATTCCCAATAAAGTTTATTGGCAGATTTAGAAACAAAGTAACCTACAACAAATAGAACTACTAGACTAAATAGAAAGTTCTTATCTGTTTCGCCCATATACCAAATAAATGTTACAAGAGCAATTACTGCATCAAATAGTGAGTGAGCAATAGTGTGGCTCCAATTCTTTTCATGAGTTTGAATCCAGTAAATTTTAAATCCAGTATATCCAATAGCAATACCCATTGCCAATGTTGAAATAATAAAAGTTAGCATATTTTATCTCTCCTTTTTAATTCCAAGTAAGAAGTTCCCAGCCGAATGTTTTAGCAATTTCTTGAGCACGTTCTTCAGCATGGAAATTGTCATTTGCAAAAAAGCTATATTGTGTTTGAGTTCCGATTTCAGTTTTAAAAGTTCCGATAATTTTCATTTGTTTTTCCTCATTTCGTTTTCTATATTTATATAATACAACAAAATTTTTAGGTTGTCAACACTTTTTTGAAAAATTTTAAAAAAGTTTTTAAGTAGTTAGTTCTTTGATTTCATAACCTACATGAGTAAGACTCCCACGGTAATATACTCCTTGTTGTTTATTCTTAACTGAAGCGCTAGCGTAATAGGATTTACCTGAAGTGAAAGTAAATTCTTCGTTGTTATCACCTTTATAAATTTTATAAGGCTTGTACAATTTCATTGTACGTTTTGTGAATTTCTTGCTAGCAGGTGTTTTGCCAGAGGAACTAATATTTAGTTCATAGAGTTTCATTTCAAAGTCATAAGAACCATCATTAAAATTCTTTCCTTGTACTGATAAAGCGTAATGAACAAGCTCATGTTTCAAAGTATCATAAACTTCTTCCACATCGCCAACAATAAGAGCAGCTGTAAGATGAGTCTTAGATAATTCAATGCTGACTGGCATAAATTCCCCGAAATAAGTTCTTGACATATAGCGGCCTAATGTGCTACTTAAACGGCCATTCATTTTGATAGGAATTTCAAGTCGCATATTAAAGTTTTCCATTAAGAATTTATTAGCAAAAGTTTTTGCTTCTTTTAGGAATGCTGGAAATTCTTTAGCTTTTTCGATTTTAAGTTTTTCATATTCTCTAATTGATAATTTTACTGTCTTTGCCATAATTTTTATCCCCCTTATTTAACTTGATTGAATCGGGCAACCATTTCTTTAGTAACAATAACTGAAGTAGAAAGTGGATTAGCTTCAACTACAGATTTAAATTCCATAACAATTGGTTCATTCAAGAATGACTCAATATAGTAGCGAATAGCTTTCATTTGTTTAGAAGTGATTTTCTTATAATCTGTAAACAAAGTAATTGTGTTACCACTTTTAGTAGTTAATTCAAACATAGTTAAATCCTCGTTTTCATTTCTTTATAGTTATATGATACAACAAAAAATATCTTTTGTCAACCAATAAATATAAAAAAGAACTATTTTAAAAAATAGTTCTTTAAGAATGGAGTAAAACTTGTACAGAGATTGAATGAGTATAACTTCGACTATCTACTAGAAAAGGATTTCCACTTTTTCGATTAAAAAGTCTATGCAATTCAATTCGAAGTAAAGTTTCAGATTTACTAATAGTTAGTTCATGAATTACATCATTATCATTAGAGTACTCTGTTGAAGCTTCCTTATATGAGCTATAACTCAAAATATCTTGTTCTTTTAAGCTTTCTAGGATAGATTGAAATTTATGAGTCATATTAGGTGTAGAATTTAACTTAACAATTTGTTTAGTGAGGAAGTTGAAGATGTAATCGTTAGTGTTTGCTTCTCCCTCATAAGAAAAATGGTCGCAAGAATCATTGTGGTTTACATTAACAATTGAGATAAAAAATTTCATATTGAGCCCTTTCTATAAGCTGTTTTAAGCTGTTTTTTCATAGAGTTGATGGTTTTATCGAAAAACAGTTTAAACTGTTTTAGCGATTGATTAGTGACGATATAACGACATTCAAAATCAGTTTTAGCGTTTGAATCCATTCTGCTTATATTGTTGATTGATAAGCATAATAATTCGCTCTGATTTTTCAGACATTCGGTTCCAAACTGTATTTGGTACTAGGTCAAATAGAATAGTAACTGATGGAGTTAAGCTTTCCTTGTGATTCCAAACGAAATCATTCAAAAATTGAGCATAATCATGAATGAATTGCCAGCGTTTTTGGAAAAGTGATTTCTTTTCTTCTTCATTTTCACAATTAACAGCTTGTTGAGTGAGTTGTTCAAATTTCTTATTATGGTTAGTAAGAGCAATTTCTAATTCATTTCTAAGGTCTTTTGTCATTGTTATTCTCCTTTGCTTTATTAAAATTTATTCAAGTTCTAGGTAAAAATCATTGTATCAGTCTGAATCGTATTTAATCCTATTTGTTTCAAAAGAATATTGAGATACTGCAGTTGAATCACATAGAATATATTCAGTATTGTTAATGATTTTCAGCCTGTCTTTATTATCTGTTTCAAAATATTCTGATGGCAACCAAACACCTTTCACTTTTAAGTTGTTAATTAAATTCATTGTAAATGTACCTCTTTTTTATCATATTTCTTTATTATAGTATTATTGTACAATAATTTTTCTTGCTTGTCAATACAAAAATAAAAACTGCTAAATTAAGCAGCTTCTTCTGAATGGTATTTCTTTTTATAAAGTTCTAATGCTTCTTCATTTTCTTTATCTGTCTTGATTGGTGGAATGACTAAATTAAGAGTATCTTCAATACCATTTTCAGTTTTGTTTCTATCTATTCCTAAGCTATAAATATTTACTACACCAGCATTATTTGAACGAATATTTAATTCAGCAATTTTCTTTTCAAAATCTGAATCACCATCATTGAATTTTTTGTTTTGATACCAAAGAGCATAATGTACAAGTTCATGCTCAAAAATCGGTTGAACTATTCCAAAATCATTAAATTTTACCATAGCATATAGGAAAGGTTCGCTTATTAAGATTTGAGTAGCATTTCTTTCTTCAAATAGGATTTTTTGATTTGGAGTCATATTAAGAAAAGAACCTGCTGAATAATTGTTATATTCTGCTAAAAGGATTTTACTATTCCATTCAACACCAGGGAAATTCTTCTTTAGAAATTCTATGGCAAATGAATTGAGCTTGATTTTGATTTCCTCCCATTTTTCTTTTGTTAGTAGTTCTTCATCTACTTTGTAAGAAGTAATCTTTTCAACTTTAAATTTTGCTTGTGATAATGATGGTTCAGAAATTGGAGAGGGACTTACTAATTGATAATTTTTAGAATTACCATCGAGAATGAAGCTTATAACAAGGTATAAATAACAAAGAAAAATTATAGTAAATCCTAAAGTTATGTCTTGAACATTGCCACTACTCATTAGATAAAATGCTAATATATTCAGCAAAATCAATATAAGTTTTTTCATTTTATATTTAAGTAATCCTTTCTATCTTTTAACAATATAATAGCTTTTAACACTCTTAAAATAAAAATATTCTTTTAAGAAAGTAAAAGTAATATACTCAAAGAAATTTCTTTTTTCTTTGTTTTGTAATTTGTAGTATTTAGCTATAAACTTTGGATTTAGAGTTGTGTTCTTGAAATGATAACTTCGCCAAGGGAAAATAAGTGTGATGTTTTCTGATTTAGAAATGGAATTAGAGTTATTAGTAGTATTCTTTACTTTATATTTAGAAATTCCTCTGTCAGAAGCATTAGCCATAACAATCATTGGTAAACTTACTAATAAATTTAAAATGAATATGCTCATTCCCAATATAAACACAATTTCAGAATTAAGATTTACAGTCTTTAGAGTAGCTAATAAAAGAATAGCATTAACCAAGATTTGAAAATTAGTATTGTCTTTGTTAGGAGAGCTTAAAAATAAACTCCAATCTAATATAACCCATAGAATATTTAATAACAAAAACATTAGCAATCCTTTCTATGTTTTTCTCTTTTTACAAGGTAAAAACTATAAACACTCTTAAAATAAAAATATTCTTGTAAAAAAGTTCTGATAATAAAATTTGAAAATTTTGGTTTAGTCTTCGATTTTAATTTTTCTAATTGATAATATTTAGCCACAAATTTTGGATTAAGAGTAACTTTTGAAAAATCATATTTTTCCCAAGGGAAATTAAGTAAAATATATGGCTCAGAAATGAAATTAAATTTATTATCTATCTTATAAGAAACTGACTCTTGAGAATCAGTGCTCACACCAATAAAAAGCCAAAGAAGAATATTACAGCCAAATAAAATTTGGAACCAAGCAGTGCTTAGATAAGCTGGATTGTAAGTAGCTTCTACTATGTTATCTACAACTATAACAATTGATGGCATCATGAATTGAAAAGAGGTAATCCCTTTGTTAGGTGATGTCACCAAGAAAAGAAGAAAAATAAATGCTAATATATTAAGTGCTATAACCATTAACAAACCTTTCTATGTTGTTCTCTTTTGACAAGATAAAAACTTTTAATGCTTTTAAAGTAGAAATATTCTTTTAGAAAAGTAAAAGTAATAAATTCTGTAAAATTTCTTTTTCTATCTTGTAAATCATAGTATTTAGCTACAAATTTTGGATTAAGAGTAACTTTTGAAAAATCATGATGGCAAAAAGGTAAAATAATTTTTACATCTTGTTCAGAAATATAATTAGATAGGATAGATGTTTCAAAATATGAATAGTTATATTTTTCTGACGCATAAGCAAATGTACCACAAATCCACCAAGTATTCAGTGCTATAAATATATTTAGAACAATCACATCTAGCCATGTTTGAGTAGAAAATACTCCCACAATCAAAACTGCCACATATGTAAATACAATGATAGAAGTTTGTAAATAAGTAATATTTCCATTAGGATTAAACCGTGCTGAAAGTAAAAGAAGAAAAATTACAAAATTTAATAAAATAATAAAAATCATTGGAGAACCTTTCTAATCGTTTAAATGCCAAGCAGTACAATATAAGGCATCTTTTTTAAGTGTTACTAAATCTTTCCACTTTTCTTCAACTTCTGCTGTTTTAAAACGCTCTTCTAAAATAACTGCATAATAGTTAGGTGTAGTTCGTACTTCTACTTTAAATTCACCTAATTTCTTGTTCACTTTCTTTGTTTCTTCATGAGCTAATGCTAAATCAGAGATAAATTCCTTTAACTTTTCAGCATCACTGTCAAAGTCATAGAAGTATTTACTTTCTAGAGCATGTTCAGGTTGAGCTGCAATCATAGCAATTCGTGAATCAAGACTACCTAAGTTCAAATCTTGATGGTCTAGGAGATAATGCATAAGACTATGTTGAACTGTCTTATGGTTGCGTTTGTTCAATGAAACGTACATACGGCTAAATTCGTTCTTCTTACCTTGCTTAGCCCAAGCTTCAAAAATTGGAACCAATTCTTCATCAGTCATTGTGCTAATAAATGAAGTTTTACGACTTGAGAAGCCCTCTACTTCAATGTTATCCTTTGGTCTTGATACAAAAGAGATTACTCTCAAATCTGTTTTTTCTTCATTTGTTTTATACCATTTATTTAAGTTACTCATTGCTTTTTTTCCTCTTTCTTGTTTATAGTTATATAATACAATAAAAATTTTACTTTGTCAATATGAAAATAAAAAAGAAAGAGAAAGTTTTCTCTTTCTAGTAGATTTAAACCGAACCTAGCTCAAGGTAAATGAAATAGACTGTTTCTGATATTACATGTAAACATAACTAAGGATGGTTAATAATGACTAATTATAAAGTAGGAGAATTTGCAGAAAAAATTGGAGTGAGTGTTAGTACTTTACAAAGATGGGATAGAACCAATGTTTTAAAATCAAGAAGAACTCCCACTAATCAAAGATACTACACTGATGAAGATTTGAATAAAGTTCTGAACTCAGAAACAGAAACAAAATCTAAACGAAAAAATGTTGGATATTGTAGAGTATCAACACAAGAGCAAAAGAAGAATTTAGAAAATCAGCAAGAATTTGTTTCAGTATATAGTTTAAGTCAAGGAGTAATATTAGATGAAATCTATACAGATATTGATAGTGGATTGAATTATAAAAGGCAAAATTGGAACAAGTTGTTAAAACAAGTTGAAGCCAATGAAATAGATAAAATATATGTTACTTACAAAGATAGATTTGTTCGTTTTGGGTATGAATGGTTTGAAGAATTTTGTGCTTCACATGGAACAGAAATAATCGTTTTAAATCAAAAACAAACAAGCCCGGAAGAAGAATTAACAGAAGATTTATTATCTATACTTCATGTATTTAGTGAAAGAAATAATGATTTTAAAAAATACAAAACAGAAATCAATAAGGAATTGAAAGGAGTTAATGAGAAAAAAGGAAGCTGAAACCCTAAGTCCAACTATAACAAGAACTCATAAGATTAGAATTTATCCAAACGAGCACAATCAAGATGTTTTTCAAAAGTATTATGATTATCAACGGTCAGTATGGAACAGAGCAATAGATGAAAGAAATGCTCAATATAAAATCTATAAAGAGATGAAGGCGACTGGATTATATACTCAAAAAGAACTAAATAAGAATTACTTTCCAAACATTAACAATTTAAGAAAAATGGAAAAGTTTGATTGGGAATATAATTTCCATTCCAGAATAAGAGATGTTCAATTTGAAGCTTTATGTCAAGCTTGGGATAATTATTTCAATCCAAATATGCCGAACCATGAAAAGCCAAAATATAAAAAGAAAAAAGATGTTGAATCTCATAAGAAATTCTTTTCAAGAGATTTAAAAATAGATGGCAAATGGCTTTTATTACCAAACTCTCGATACTCAAAACCCGAATATAGATTTACTAAAATCAGAATGGCTGAGGAATTAAGATTTAATGGAAAAATAACAAGTTATTTCTCTGTGTCAGTTAAGAATAGTAAATGGTATGTGACAATAACTGTTGAAGTTCCTTATGAAGAAAAACAAGCAATATTCAAACAATCTACTGGTATTGATGTAAATATTGGCTCTATTGATTACTTAAAGAAAGATGGACTAGATAAAGAATATGGTAAATTTTATTTATTACCTAAATCTTTGTTTAGACAATATGATAAGATTAAATATTATTCAAGAGTAATTTCTAAGAAAAGGAATAAAAATCCATATTATATTCATAGTAAAAGCTATCACAAAGCGATAACCAAGCTGAATAATGCTTATACTAAAGTTTATAATATTCAAGAAGCAAATTTGAATAATATAGTTAAATATTTCTTTGATAATTACAATAGAATTGTGATTGAAGATTTAGATGTTAATTCTATGAGAATGAACAAAAGACTATGTAAATCATTACATAGAAATGCTTTTGGACGATTTAAACGAAAGATGATTGCCAAAGCTGAAGAGTACAATGTGGATTTCGTATTAGCTGATAGATATTTCCCTAGCACTCAGACCTGTTCTGAATGTAATCATGTTAAAACTGGTGATGAAAAATTATTTTTATGGGGAGATAAATATGGTAATGACCATAACACTTATGTTTGTTACAATTGCGGTACAATTCAAGATAGAACAGAAAATGCTATCTTAAATTTGAATCATTATGGAAAATAACGCTAATTAAAAAATAGTAATTTATATTATTATTGAGCGAAGTGTGGGTGGCACTTGCTCGTAAAATAAGAATGGGTGAATAATCGACCTCTGTGATTAGAGTTATTGCTTTCTTTTTGGAAGAATAATTCTTGTTGGAAAGTTGGTGTTAGAATACGCACCCGAGGAAAGTGAATATAATAAAAGTTTCTTATATATAGAAGTATTGTTTGATGTGTTCAATTATATTTCAACACACTTTCCACACCTGAATCATGTTCTATTTTCTATCAAAAAGAGTTTATAAAGTCAACAATTACTTGTGATATAGAAATTAAAAAGGAGTAAGTTAATGGCTAAATATCATATAACTCCAAGGGGCGAAGTTAAACTATGTAACGCTAAAGTACATTGTCGCTATGGAGATTACAACCCTCACTTTGATGACCCAGAAACAGCTCAACTCTTTGCAGATAATTGCTTTGATAGACTTAGATTTGATAATACAATCAGAACTTTAGACACAAGCGGCTTTGACTTGAGAATGAAAAATAAAAATAGTCTGCCAAGTAGAGTAAAAGATATAACTGGAGTAAAACAAAGAGGATTTGACTATGAATGTTATATGAGCTCTTGCTATGCCGAGTCATTAGGATTAAGAAATGTTTTAGTACAAGATAAGAATGGTTCATGGCATGCAATCAATCAAAATGGAGCTATTCCAAATGTAGATGAAAATAAAATGAAAGAGTTAATCGGTAATGCTAGACAAAGCTTAGAAAGTGCTTATGACATTGCTAATGAAAATAACTCAGAAAAATTCTGTCGTGCTATTTATTACAGTGACGACTCTGATTCAATGTTTATTCAAACTGGTGCTCCAGAGCTTCTTGATGCAGCTGTAGTTGAAAATGGAGAAACACAATTACTAGAGATTAAGAAAACTCACTCTAGTGGTGCTCAAACTTTTGAAAGAACTTTAGGAATTGGCCACGATAGTGCTTTTGAATTAAGAGATGAAGATTACAGCACTCTACACCCAGAAATATTAGAACAAGTAGAAAAATTCAGAAATGATAACTCTACTAATCAATACAATCTTAAAGTTTCTAATTTCGTAGCTACTGAGCAATTCGTAAGAGATTACCAAAGAAGTGGAAGTTCTGAATTTGTTTGTACAGATAAAAGAGGTAGAGCTATTTCAATAGATATGACTCGTGACCCACAAACAGTTGCTAAAGAATTAGTAAATAATGGATTTGTTACTACTCTTAAAATCAGAACTAATCTAAATACTCGTAAATTGGATAGCAATGCTATTTATAGATTAAGAGAAAATAAAGAAAAACTCTATACAGGTGATTATGTTAAAGCAGCCGGTGGACATAGAGCTATTCCATTTGAAAACTTTGATAAATCTAAAATGACTAAAGTTAGAAACAAAGTTAGAATTGGAGAATATTTACTACCTGTTAAATGGGAAGATAAGGATAGTTATACTGGACCAATTACACTTGATAAAATGGAATACTTTGCTCCAGTTATGGGTGGAGATATTAAGAAAGTTCGTGATGAAGAATACTAAAAAAGATAGCTTAATGCTATCTTTTTTTAGTTAGATTTTTAATTCATAAGTGACTTCATCATCGTTCACGGTTTTTGAATTATTAAACTTGTTATAAAAACTAATTCCGTTTTTATTGTTAATAGAGCAATTCAATTTCAAAGTTTGATTTTCTTTTAGTAAATGTTCAATGATAGAAGTACCATAATTCATTCCACGATACTCTGGTTTTATATATAGGTATCTTAAAATATGAGAATTGTACGGTGTTAAGGAATAGAACCCGATAATAGTATTGCTTTCATCAAGAATAAAATAAGAAGAATCATCAAGGATTAAATCCTCAGCATAATTCATAAATAAGTTATTGTGATAAGCTTGTAATTCATCATAGAAATCACCTAGTAAATCGTCAAGCAAAAATGTATCATCTTGCCTCGAGTAAATCTTTCTAATGTTCATAATTCTTCATCTTATAGTACGAGCTCGTAATAACCGTTATGTAGGGTATCTGATTCGTAGTGGAAATTACAATAAGTAAGCAAATCTTCGATACGTTTCTTAACAACTCTTTTATTAGTTGTTTTATGAAGCAGAAATAATTCTGTTAATTCACCATCTAAAAATGAATAGTTTAAATCCTTAGCAATTTTTTCAGCTTGCATACCTCGTAAAGCCTTTTCCCAATTGTCAGTAATATGTACTCGAGTCATAGCTGGTTGGAAGTTTTCATCAGTCAAAGTGAAAGCTTCTTTAAACAATTCTTTAATTTCTTCAATTGTTTCGAGTCGCTCTTTAGGAGTTTTGCTTTTTAGAATAACATCAAATTCATTTTGCAAATGATAAATGAAACGAGCTTCATCATCAACTTCCATAGCATTTAGTAGTAATTCAATTTCATCATCTGAGTCATTAAAATAAACTTTTGAGTAAAGACTGTATTTCTCTTTGATAAGTTCTGCTTTATCCAAGATAGCTTTTTCTTTTTGATAAGCTTCAATAATATTAGCAATAGTTCGCAAATCAGTAACGTCCATATTTTCAAAATCTTTGAATGATAAGATTGTTTCAATGTGTTTAGTTTTTTCTTCTTTTTTCATTTCTGCGATTTTCTTTGTTAAATCAATAATCATTTTTAATTCCTCTTTTCATATTTCCTTTATAGTTATATAATACAATAAAGATTTTAATTTGTCAACAATAAAATAAAAAGAAAGTAACTTTTTGTTACTTTCTTTTTTATAAATTTAAGAGCTTATTTAGATTCTCATTGTGTTTCAAAATGAAATTCATTTTTTCGTTATCTTCTATTGCTTTTGATACAGACTTTTTGAGCTGTTCGTCAAACCAAGATTGTTCTAAAGTTTTGTATTTTTCTTTTTTCATTTCTGTTTTTCTTACTTTCTTATTCATTCCAATTTTTAGTTAGAAGCTTCATAATATTTTCTTTATGTTTATGTAGAAGAACCATTTTTTCACTATCTGCGGTTTCTTCTAGTTCCTTGATTTTAAGACTTCCTACTAAGCAAATCCATTCAAGTGTTTCTTGTTCATCTTTAGTTAGTTTACTCATTAGAGGCACCTCCAAAAATCTTTGAAGTACCTAAGAAGTAAGGAGCAATCGCTTCAAATTCTTCATCGTTCATAACAATCATAGCTTTATCAATAATCATAGATTGGATAGTAACGTTGTCAGTTTTCAAATCAACTGGACATTCAGTTGCAACATAACGAACAGCTTCAGCTAAAACCCAAGGGTCAATATGATTTAGCAATTTTGTAGAGAAGCCTTGCTCTAATGCTCCATTTTCTTCAATACGTTCACGCAATTCTGCTAGTTGGATTTCTTTTTGAGTAAGTTGTTCTGCCATTTCATTTCTCCTTAATTGTTTTGATTGTTTTGTTTTCTAATTGAGCAACTAGTTTGAAATATTCATCTGCTAAATATTTATCAGTACCAACTGTTTCTCGTTTAGTTCCATCAGTAAAGACACAAGCAAAAGTTTTGATTTCATTGTTTAGTACTACATTGTTCATTGTTTATCTTCCTTTTCGTTTCTTTATAGTTATATAATACAATAAACATTTTGTTTTGTCAACAACTTTGTAAATTATTTTTTATTTTTGTTGAGTAATAAAAAAGCAGCCTCTAAATTAAGTCTGCTTTCTTTATTTACTCATTATAAAATTCAATCTTTGCAAAGTGTTTTGGGTGTAGTGTTATCATAGTTTCAGTAGGTTCAATCTGTTGTAATTGGAGGCACTGTATATTACCCACTTCTAACCAGCCCAACATATCAGTTATATGCTTGTAACTTTCCTTTACCTTTATTTCTTCCTCAAAGTAAGGATTTTTCAATATAATCTTGGTCATATTATGCTCCTATTCAAAATTGTCGGCTGCATCTAAAACAGCATCTTCATCTTCATAATAGTTATAGTTATAATCATTGCTTTCTAATCCAATGTAAACTTCAAACAGAAGATACTCAATAGATTCAAACGTTTCATCGTCAACACAAAATAAACAAACTTCGGTACCATCTTCTTGAATTGCTTTCTTTAAGAATGTTACCTTATCAAAGAGCGTTTTTAAAACTTCTTTGGCAGTTTGACTATCTTTGATAAGTGGATTTTCTTTAATCAAATATTGAAATGCTGTTTCTGGTTCTTCGTCCCAAAATCTTCCTTTAATCATATTTTTAATCCTTTCTGAAATTATAGTTCAACGTAACTTACACTAACTGGACAATTTTGTTGTTCTTCCAAAGCTTTTTCATAATTAGAGATAAAACTTTTGATTGTCTTTGGGTGGAGATTGATTTTACGATTATAGCTGTAACCAACTTCAAATGTGTAACGAGTTGCTTCAATCAATTCTTTTAATGTGCCTTCTAATGTGTAAGTACGAGTACGAGCCATGCCGTAAATATTTTTAGTAACTTGATAAATGTTTTCTTTTGCCATTTGTATTTCCTCTTTTCATTTTTTACAATCTTATTGTATAACAACTTTTTTACTTTGTCAACAATAAAAATCAAAAAATAAAAAATATTTTTCAAATGCTAAAATCTTTAATTCTTGGATTGCTTAGACTGAATTTTAATGTCGTTATATCGTCAATAACTGCATGCTAAGACTGAAAAACTGCAATTTCGATAAATGTATCGACTTTGCAGTAAAACAGCTTAGAGTTGCTTATTTTCATTAGATGTACAGATGGCCATTGTGAATATATTCTGATTTTTCTAACATTGTTCCATAAGCAACTTTTTGATTATTGAAAACACCTTTTTGTACATGATAGAAAGTGGATAAGTCAATAGTTTTTCTTTCAGTACAAATATTAAGCCATAAGGATTCATAACGCTTTTTCAAATCTTCTTCAACAACTTTCAGATTCATAATACTAGTCATATCTTCCTCTTCAATCCATTCAGAATTATAGCCCAATTGTTCAATAGCTTTAAATAATTCAATGAATTTTTCATAGTTATTAAACTCAACAAAAATCATTTTGTAACTTTCAAGATTATTGATAATTTCTTCTTTAGTAAGTTTATTACCCAAATATTTTTTCATTTTAGTAAGCCTTTCTAATTCTTTTCAATTCCAATAGTTGTTTCAGACCAATTAACTGGATTCCAATAAGAAATTTCAAAATAATTTTCATTTTGAATCTGTTTATAGATTTCTTTAATGATTTTAGATTTCTTAGAAATGCTTTCATCAAAATAATCATAGTTAGAGCTTATTTTTAATTTATTAAATATTAAATGGCTCAAAATCAAATTTAAAATTTGAATAGTTGATTTTTCTTCATCTTGGATTAGATATTCTTCAGGTTGACCAGAATAATTCCATGTTCCGTAATGAGCAGATTGGATTGTTACAGTATATCTATTCATTTTTTAACTTTCTATATAGATTCCATAAATAATTGTAGTTGTGTAATGATAATATTCTTGTCTGTTTGTATTGACAGAAATAGCAATAACTTTAAATCCTTTTTCAGTAATACTATCAATAAAATCATTAACTTCTTTATCAAGTTTCCAAGGTGTGTCAGCATAGATGATTTTTTGTTGTGGAACACGAACATTAGTAGGTATCATAATTGGCTTCATAATAAATTTCCTCTTTCTTTATTTCTACAACCATTGTACAACAAAAATCTTTCATTGTCAACTAAGAAGATTTACAAAAATAAAAAAGTAGCTATACAGCTACTTAATTGTCAAATCAATTTACAATATGTTGAGATTGTTGTTTTTTATCATCGTCCTTATGAACAAAAGCTTTTAATTCTGCGACAAAATCATCTGGCAATGTTACAATTACAGAAGCTTCACGCTCTTCAAGTACTTCTTTAATATAAGGACTCGTTACTTTGTAAGTCAAGTTAATTTCTTCAATTTCTGTATAGGGAAACTCTTGCTTTTCCTTAATGAAATTCACCAAATTCTCAATCTCAGTGTATCTCATAATTTCGCTATTTCGGATTCCAACATTACTAATACCATTTGATTTGTAAACTAATCCATTCTTTTCAATTAAATAGATTACTTCGCTAAAATAACCAGTCTTAAAAGAGATAGTATAACCTTCATCTCGTTTGAGAATTGTTCCAGTTGAGTAATATTTAGATGTGAGTTCGCTATTCCATTCCCAAAGACTTTTTAGAGTAAAGAAAACACTAAAAAAGGAAATCATAGAACCCATACTATAAATCAAAATAAATATTGCAAAAATCATAATGTGTGTATTGCTATTTGATACAAGAATACTCCCTACAACAGTAGTAAATATGCTTAATATAAATTCAAAGCAGATAGCAAGACGAAAATTATCTCCAGTCGTTGCATACTTTAATTGCACTTTATTTCTTTTTAGAATTTCAATCAAAATCTTTGTAATCATTTTTTCATCAACCTTTCTTTCCTAGCAAACTCATATATTTTTCATAAATCACTTCATCAATAACTCGACTAGCAGAATCAATCTTAGAAAAATCTGTAATTAAAGCAAGTACATCTTCATCTAGTTTATCTTTCTTGATAGCTTTTGCTGAAATACCATCATGTGCTTTCATATGTTGATAAATTGCTTCAACAATCTTCAAATGTGAATCACTTAAATCATCTTTGAATTTAACAAGAGCGTACATTGCTCCAACATATTGATGGTTTGCAAACATACTATGTGAACCATGAACTTCAACAAAGTAATCATGTGCTACTCCTTTTGACTGAGAAGGTTTCTTAGTAATTCCTTTACCCAAATCATGCAATTCTGCCAAAGTAACAATTTCATCTTTTGTGTAATGAATTGATTCAGATTGAGCTTTAGCACCATCAATAGTCATTTGAATATGTGTGTCAACATCTTCGGCATGATATGGAGAATCGTGCTTCATTCCTTTAATCATAGCAATTTCATCTTCAAAAGCTTTGTAATCACCAATAACTTCAATTTTATCACAATCAACACTAATACGTGGCACTTGTAAGCTTTCATACATACGGCGAATAACACTTTCAGGTACTTTTGCAAATCCACTACGTTGAGCATTTTGTTCCAAAATAGTAGCAAGAGGTTTTACTAATACAATAGCTTCAATTTCTGTATATTTCTTGAATTGTTCATAAAATCCTTTACGAAGTTTACGATTCAAGTTAGTAGCGTCATAAAAGATAGTATCATATTGTTTAGACAAAAGAGCTTCTCTCATTCGCTCATGAAGTGTTTTGAAAACAACTGGAATAGCTTCAGGTGCATTACCAGCTTCCAAATCGCCAAACAATTCAATGCGTAATTCATCAGAAGATAGTACTAATGATTTTTCTGTTTTAACTTTTTGAATATATGTTGATTTTCCTACGCCAGCAACTCCAATCAATACTTTAATCTTAGTCATTTTTCTTTACCTCGTTTCTATAATTCTATTATATGATATAATTTTCTGATTGTCAACATAAAAGTTGAAGAAAGAAGAATAATATAACTATAAGTAAATAAAGGATTGAAAGAATGAATAATAAAGAATTACTAAATGAAATATTACTTGAAAATTCAAATCTTAATGAAGCTCTAAAAGGAGCAGAATATACTTCACAAACCGAAGCAATTATCCAAATGTTAATGGGTAATAATGTTTTCCTTAGTGGCCCAGCGGGATCCGGTAAATCTTTCGTGATTAGAAAATATTGCGAATTAGTTGAATCGTTTAATCCCAAAGTGAAAATCCATAAAACAAGTACTACTGGATTAAGTGCTATTAACATTGGTGGACAAACTATTCAATCATTTTCAGGTATGGGTATTTATAAGCATACTTACGAAGATTATTTAAAATTACCGGGAGTTACAGATTCTGGCTTGTATAGAGGAAGTCTATACAAAATTAGAAGTAGCCAAATCTTAATTATTGATGAAGTTTCTATGCTAAGTGCTAGAGATTTGCAATTTCTTGTAGATAGAATTAAAGACATTAAAAAGAATATTAAATACTTACAAATTATAGTATCTGGTGATTTTACTCAATTACAACCAGTTGCTACTAAAAAAGACATTGAAACATATGGCCAAGATTTAGCTGATTTTTGTTATGGAACTAAAGCTTGGGAAGAACTTAATTTCTCACTTTGCTATTTAGATAAAATCCAAAGAACAAGCGATAGAATATTGAAAGAATTACTTGATAATATTTCTTTAGGAAATGGATTATCAAAAGAAGTGGCAGATACGATTAGAACTATTCCAATCTCTACTACTAAATACAAACCTGGTGTAGCATTATTAGTTTCAACTAACTTCCAAGTAGACAAAATCAATGAAGATAATCACAAACTAAATAAAGGTGAATTATTTACTCATGAAACTTGGTGTAATCCAAGAACACCTGAAGATAGTGAAAAATACGCTTTTAGAGAATTAAAATTACCTGAAGTTCTAAGAGTTAAACATGGCGATACCATTATGATTACATCTAATGAATCTGCAGCTATGCCGTATTCTACTCCACATATTAAATATATGTTAGATGATAAAGAGCGTTTAATTAGAACAAATGAAGCTAAACTTCTAAAGAATGGAATGATTGGAACTTTTGAACTAATTGACCATGAACCTTACTTTAAATATTTCGATTCTGATTTAGATAAAACTTTCTATTATTTGCTAAGTGAAATTTACTACACAAAAGAAGAAGTAACACCAGAGCAACTTAAGAGAAGAGAAGAATTAAAGAAAGGCATTAAAGAGAATGTTTTAAGTCATTATACTAAAGATGAGCAAAAAGCTTATAAGAAGAAAACAAACAAATGGTTAGTAGCACAAATTGATTCAGAAGTAGAAGATGAATTATTAAGAGCAACTAAAAAGAGTAAATTGTCAATCATATTAGCAGAATGTACACAATATCCGATTAAGCTTGCTTATGCGATTTCAATTCATAAATCACAAGGACAAAGCTTTGATAATATTACTGTAGATTTAACTAATTGTTGGACTCCAGGTTTGGGTTATGTTGCATTATCAAGAGCAACTTCTCTTAAAGGAATTTCATTATTAAGAAATGCGACTAATGGAAAAGTACTTAATAAAAATGCCATATTAGTAACAGATAAATCTATTGAAATTAAAAAAGATATTATGAGAAAAGCAAAAGAACTTAGAAAAGCAAATTTAGACTTTTATAAGAAGTTATTTAATAATGAAATTGATTTCATAGAGTTACTTCAAGAAACAAGACCTAGAATTTTCCCTAAAATAGATGAAGATTCTCCATTTTAAAGACGAACAAGCTTTGCTAAATGAAATTTTGAATGTTCGTAAATCAGGCTACAATGCTGTAAAATTATGGCTATAAATGTTCGTAAACTAGGCTACATTCTCGGCTAAACAGCGGCTAAAATGTTCGTCTTTTTAAAAAACAGAAAAACCACTTAGATTTTTGTCTGAGTGGTTTCTTTTAGTTAAAGTATATTTTTAAAACTTTTTCATTTTCTTCTTCGTCAAAAGTTATATATTGACTTTCATTTATTCCATTCTCACCCTCAATTGGTAAGATTAGAGTTTTATTGTTATTGCTGTTTTCATAATCAATTGCAAAAGCAACAATATCATAGCATGATGTCAACCTGTTGTATGCGTCCTTTGAAAGAGCAGTCTTTTTGCCTATAAGTTTTTTAATGTTGATAACTATCAAAGCTTTTTCAGCACAAATGAAATCTTCTTTGAAAGTTTCTCCTTTAGCTGTATAGTTTGTAATAGTTTTATTTACCTCCAAAAAATGAGAAGTAATCAAATCACTAGGGTCTAAAGTTAGAGTATCTTCATCATTAAATAAAATTCTATATTCTTTTACTTTTTCAGTCATTATATAACCTTTCTATATTAAACAGTTGTAGAAATTTCTTGCACATTTTTACCGAAGTAAATTTCTAATCGTTCTTTTCCTTGTACTTCTTCAAGGGTAGTTTCTTGTAATTTATTTTCGTAATCGCCATCAAATGGAACATAAATAAGTTCATTTGAACTGTCACTGTAAAAAATTTCCAATGCAACAATATCTGAATGTTTTGTTACCCGTTCATAAGCATTGTATTCGCCATTAGAGAAAGAAGTTCGTCTAGCTTTGAGATTTTCTGCATCGAAAATGAGCAAAGCATCTTTAGCTACCAGAGATTCTTTTCTAAGAACTTGATTTTCTGATTGCCAAATATCTATGTGTTTATCTAATCCAGCAAAATTAGCTTCAATTAAATCTGTTGCTGATAAGATGATTGTTTCGCAATTTTCTAGTATAAGTTCATAGCTTGTTACTGATTTTTCGTTCATTTAATCTCCTTGATTTTATATTTTCTTTAAATATATCTATTTTAGAACTTTAAATTCAACTGTTGACGCTTTTAATTTTCTTGTTAAGGTGTTGTTATTCCAATTGTTTTCAATTTTATAGATAACTAAAGTTTTATGGCTTTCTTTTTCATATAAAACTTTAAAATAGTAATCGTAAGAATCATTTCCTTTGTAATATGCTTTTCTAGTAAAATCAACAACTAAGTCATTATAAAATAATCTTGTTAATTCTTTAAAAGGCTCATCTGATTTATAAGCTTTAAAAACTTTTTCAATAGGAACAAAATCATTTCCTAACTTAGTATCTTCTAATTTAACTGATTTTAAATCTTGCTCTTCAAAAGAATTGATTACATCATCTTTAGAAATATTAACAACAAGCAACTGCTCTTTTAAAAATGTTTCCATTTTTCGTTGGGGCATAAAAATGTCAGTTTTTTTACCGTTAATAACAAGTTGGAATTGTGTTGATTTTAATTTAGCGTAGCTAGAATTGCTTGAATCTAAATACCCAATTAAATTGATTTTATCTCCAACATTTAATCTCTTAGTTAATGTAGTTTTTTTGATAACTTCTTTTACAATATATAAATCCGTTTTAACTGTAATATTCATTCTATTACCCCTTTCTTTTTCTAATTTAATTATATAATAATTTAAGAAAAAGAGCAATATATAATTAAAAATAAAAAAGAACTTCATTTAGAAGTTCTTTCTTTTATTTTTTATTTTTAGTAATTTCATTCATAAATATAACTTCTGAAGCTATAATATAAGGCTGTAACCATATTGATAAAATTCCCATAGTGAAAACTGATAAAAATTCCCAACCAAAGAAGCTTAAATGTTGAATGAACAATGTCATTTTATTGCCGTTCATATCAATTCTACTCTTTGTAATATTTTCCATAGGACTATTTTCTTTATAATCATTAGAATGGTATATAGCTAAAGCATAAGAAAAGCCTTTAACTGTAGCAATAAATGGCCCAGCAAGTGGAATCAATGCCCAACAAAATACTAGAACATCTGATACAAGGAATGTATATATGTTTTCTCTAGTTAGACAGTTGAAAATGTCTTTAACTTGATTTGTAAAGCCTTCAGCAATTTCTATTTCATTTTTTACAACTTTATATAAGTATATTTGAGCAGCCAAAGCATAAAAAGCCATTATAAATCCAAATGAATATACTGGAAAATGATAATTTTCAGGCATTAGAAATACTGTTAGAAAAACTATAACTGATAATATAAGATATGGTATTCCTATTGCTTTCCAAACCTGATTTCTTTTAATCAAAGCTCTTGCTTGTTCTTTGATTTCAATTCTTGACATCATAAAAATTTACCTCGATGATTTTAATATTCTGTTAAAATATCGAGGTTTATTTATAACTCAACAATTGGCTTCAAAGTTAGTAATATTACTTGCTTTTTGGCATTTAATATCTGTTATATTTATAGCTAAGTTTCGGAAGAGCAGAATCTTCGGGAAGAGTATTAAGTAATTCTTTCAATTCCTTAACAGTGTTAAATTTTGTAAAATCAATAGTTTTATCAAGAGTTGTAAATGGAGTAACACCTGTATCAGAAAAATCATCATCACTATATGTGACTTTCCATTCAAAATAGTTTCCAAAATCTGTTTCTACTACATTCAAATAGGTAATTCCAACCCAATAATCGCCATATTCAAAATAAGGATAAGCTAGATGATTAAGTAATTCAATCAATTCATTTCTAGTAAGCATTGAAGCTGCTTTTGGAAGAGAGCTTATTGTTAATCCAGCACTTGGGTAAGTATCATAAGCTAATACACCAGAAATAAATTTAAGATAAAGTGGTACTAATTCTTGAGTAGGATTTTCAATTTCCTCTTTAGTAATTTCATAGTCTAAATCAACTGAATCAGAAAAATTTTCAATCGGAACATTTCTCGACTCGCTATTGAACATTGCAATATTTTTAATGATTTCTGATAGTTTCTTTGGAGTTAAATATTTGAGATTAGGATTTTGAAAATCTTTCCCATGATAGTATTCATTTTTGCCCCATTCTTGTTTAAATTTCAATTCAATTTTTGTTTTAGTAATAGTCATATTTAGTAAATCCTTTCTTCTTAATCAATAGTGTTCTTCTTCAAAATCTGTGTAATTTAAGATTTGTTCTGCAGTTTCTTTAATTAAATCATTTAGAGAAGTTTCATCAATGCTATATCTTCTAGCTACTAAGTAAACATTAAATTCTTCATTAGGTTCAAAATCTCTATCATCAAAACTTTCTTCTGCTTCTGGTGTTACAATATGAGCGTCCAAACCATTATTATCTAAGGAAAGATTACACTTGACTGCATTGCTTAAAATTTTCTTATAAGCCATTAAATCAAAAGTAGAATAATCAAGGGTGTTGAACTTTAATAAATATAGAACTTCTTCATAATCGTGGTTGTCATAATTACATTTAAAAGATACTATGGAATCTTTGTAATTGTTGTTATATTGGCTTTTTACTCTGGTATATATTAAATTCTCGCCTAAATCTTCTAAGTATTTATAAATTGGAATAATTCTGTTTTGAAACTCAATCCATTTTTCAAGTTCATGAAGCATTGTAGAACCTGAAGTTGAAATCTCTACTGGCGAAAAATCTTCACAATAATAAATCAATGTTAACTTATTGATTGTATAATCACTTTCGATTTTAAGTTTGTGTTTGAAATGAAAATTATCAATCTTATTTTGCAAGTCTTGAACTTTGCTTATAATAAATTCTTTGTTTAAATTGTTAGCGCTATTACTTTCTTCTTCCTCTCGTATTCGATTCTCAAAATAAGCTTTGCTCTCTTCAAGTTTTGTTATTTCTTTTTTCAGAGCTTCAATTTCTTTGTTCTTTTTCTCTACAATTTCATATAAGTTTTCCATTGCTTAATTCTCCTTACGAGCCATATCTTTTAAAACAAACTCTAAAATTGTTTCATCTTCTGGCACATGGTCGAAATTCCAATTAAGACCGTCAAGTAATCTGGTTCTTTTCCAAGCATAGACCCAATCTTCCATTCGTGATTGAATATATTTATTAGTCCAACTTGTTTCAAAATATTCTGCATCATCACCAATTTCTTTTTCTAAGTATATAGGATTGCCTTCTAATTGCATAATTTCATTTAAGAAAGGCCCCTCGTGGTCATTCTTGTTTAATGAATCTTCATTTAGGATATTTTCTATTTCTTTCATGGTGGTTTCTTGTAAGATATAGATTGGTAAATAAGTTTCTATTGGATAACCATTCTCAGTTTTAGCTTCTTCTAGTTCTTCGCTAGACAAACAATCATCATCATTACAAAACTCAAAAAACAATTTATTATCTTTTGTTGTAATAATATTAAGTATTGAGCCTTCCATTCCAGCAATACCACCTAATAGATATAGACAGGTTCTGTTTTTTATTTCACTAAATTTCATTTATAACCTCAATCTTTAGTTTTTATTCTCTTAATAGATAAATAAAGATAGCTTAATTTGTGATAGGTATCATGAGTTAAACTTTCTATTTCATAAGTTGTTGGAATGTTAGTTCTAACCCAATTAGCAACTTCATCACAATCATTCAGCAATTTTTCTTGTTCAGCTTTTGTAATTTCTATATTGTTCTTTTGAAAATACCAAATTGCTCTATCTACTTCATTGATTGAAAAGCCTTGCTCAAAAACATTACTTAAACTATGTTCTAAAGCAATTTTAACTATTTCCTTATAGTATTTATCTCGAAATTCTTCAATGAAACTATAAGATTCTTTAGTTATATAAGATAATTTTTTGAGATTATTTTCCAAGTCATATAGAGTTTCAGATTTAGGAGCTGCAATCATAGAACGAAGTATGATTTTATTACCTTCCATTTTTATTTATCCTTTCTTTTTTCGAGTAATTCTATTATATAATATTTTTAAAATTTTATCAATTGAAAATTTTTATGATTGATAAATTAGCATTTTTGTTATATAATATAACTATATTTATGAATATGAAATAGAGGTTGGAAATGAAATTAGAAGCTTATATTTTTTCTCATATACCCCGAAAGCTTAATCAAACTTATTACAGTGTCTTTGAGGATTTAGTAAATAGAAATTTATACTTAAATTTAAAAGATTATCCTAATGATGGTATGGAACTAAATACTTTCATATACAAAGTTACAGTAAATACAAATGAAATCTATTATATAGATAAAAATAAAGTAAAAGCTGTCAAATACAAAATTGTAGAAGAAGTTCCAATGGTGGAGTTTGTTAAAGAATCTCCATTTCCTAAAAAAGTTAAGAATGAATTATTACCTATTTTTAGTGGCGCAATATCAGAAGAAAAAGTTATGAATATTTACAACAAAATCATCACTAAAGATTATTGGAGATTGAATGTTATTGAGAGCTTAAAACTTCATGCAATATTAAGCCAGAAAATTTATAAATTACCATCTCTAAAAGCAAATACTCAACACACACCTTTGGCTAAATTGTTTTCATTCTATGATAGAGAGCATGAAATTGATAAGAATGACATGAGCTTAAAGCATTGGATAGAAAGAGAATTTTTGTTTGGGTCAAAACAATTTGAAAACACTTCTGAGGAGTACCTAAATGAACTTTTAGAAAAAGAGATAATTGGAACCTGTTTTACATTAGTACGGTTAAGAAAAGTAACTCAAAATCAATTTGAAACAATACTTAATTCTACAAAAGATAAAGGATATAAAAGAGTACTTATTCAATATGCTTTATTAGCTGATTATGACATTCCACAAGAATTTCAAATAAAATACCCGTTAGAATTAGTCTTTAAATACCCTAATCTTGTTTCTTCTTTGAGTGACTCACAAATCTCTAATATTCCAAGCGCTAATCAATTACTTATGATTGGTTACAAAATCAAAGATTGGAATTATGACTATTTTGATGCTAGAGAAATTATGAGAGCAAGAGAAATATTTAAAAATGACACCTACCAAGTAATTGAACATAAAAAGTGATAAGTCCTTTAGTTTTTACTTGTTAGATTGATGAAATAAACAATTCTAAGCTGCTTTACTGCAAATCCGATACATTTATCGAAATTGCAGTTTCTCAGTTATAGCGTTTTATTAGTGACGATATAACGACATTCAAATTCAGTCTAAGCAATTCTAAAAATCAACATTTCAAACAGTTGAAACTATTTTTATTTTTTATATTTTTATTGTTGACAAATTAGAAACTTTGTTGTATTATATAAATATAGAAAAGGAAATTAACAACAAAAGAAATGGAGTTTTTTACTATGACGAAAGAAGCTATTAAGAGAAATATTGCAACTCTTGCTAAATCACAAGGATTCTATGGGCGATTGCTTAATCAAATTGAAGATGATGAAGCTGTTCTTGATTACCTTCATGAGAAATCAATTCAAGAAGGCTGGAAAGATGCTGTAGATATGGTTCTGTCTATTGAAAGTTAAGAAAGAAAAGAGAGTAAAAATGAAAGACATTATTGATAAATTTGCTAAAGCTCATAAAGACTTCAAACTTTATATTAGTTATGGTTTAATGACTGATATTGGATTAGATTGTAAAACTATTAACACTGAAACTTATATGATTTCAACTATAGATAGAGATTTTGAATTTAGAGCGAATAATGAATTTAACAGAACATTCTTTCCAGAGTGTGAACACATTATTTTGCTTGGAGATAATGAATATATTTCCACACACAATGAAACAGACTTTAAAAATGATAATTTTTTATTTTTATTTAATGTACAAACTGGAGAATTTAAAACCTTTGGAAATCCTAATAGAGCAAAGATTCTGAAAGCAGTAACTAGATTAGACAATATTATCAAAGGCTTTAAATATATTAACCAATATAAAGATAAAGGTGCAGATTATTTGGATAAGACTTTTAATTGGTTAAGCTTTTCAATGCAAGGCCCAAACAAAAGTGAATTACACTTCGACAGTAACTATATTAGTGGTGGATTTTGTATTTGCTATCCGGACGAAGTTTGGGAGATTGACGCTGAAATTGATAGAAATTTTGAACGTGCTATGAAACGATTATTGAAATATAAATAAGGAAACAGAAAAATGATTGACTTTAAAAACATTACTCATGTTGTGAACATTTTTTATTTAGGTGCGATTGCTGGAATGGAAGGTCCTTTGCTGAACATTCTAAAAACAAAAGAAGATAAATATTATTTTGAACATTTTATAGCGGAGCCACTTGCAAATGCTTATCTTGTAAAAATAAAACACCCTAAAATAGAAATTCCTACTGAAGCAATTGCTCCTCTACATACAATAAAAGAAACTTCATTAGAAGAAATAAAAAACATATTTAATCATAAGAATTTAACAAAGAGTAAATGGTTATTGTTATCAGAGTTCTTCATTCCTCAAAATGAAACTATATATATGAAATTGAACGAAGATACTTATATTACTGATTACGAAAATCAAGTAAAATATTTTACAGAAAACAAGTTTAAAGAGACTTCTTATGAAAATGAATATATTAGAAAAAGATTTGAACAAGCAGTAATTACTGACTTTGATATTTTGGGAATGTTTAATTGGGCTTTTTGGAAATTAAAACCTAACAATGACGATTATATATTGAACTATATTCTTGAAAATTTGAAATAAGGAATTTATTAAATGAAAAACTTATCACTTGTTACTTTAAAATATAAAACTAAAGATAATCAAATTCTTAAAGAAGCAATTCTTATGGAAGAAAAAGAAGCTTTGTTCCTTGAAAAATTTCTCTATTTGTTATTTTATGACAGTAAAAGAGTTTCTATCCCATTACCAAACGGGGATAGTTTGAAATATAGAGATATAGTTATTTTGTGGAAAGATTTGACAATAAACCCTGTTACTAATTACTTTCAATCTTGGAAAGAATCTTATTCAAGCACCAAAATTGGAGCAATTTCATATTTGATGAGTGAGATTAAAATAAAGTATAATGAAAATCTGAAAAAATACAATAAGAATTTGTAGATATATAAAATAAAGGTGGTGCAATAACCATCTTTTTCTTTTTTTCAAAAAACTTTTAAATTTTTTATCTAAATATGTTGACAAACTAAAAAACTTGTTGTATTATATAAATATAGAAAAGCGAAAGAGGAAATTAACAATGGCAAAGAAGAAAAAAGTAATTACAATCACATTTACACCAAAACGTAACACAAAGAAATCACCAGAAGATTTACAAGCTCACTTGAACGAAATGCGCCGCGGTGCTTCTGTAACTAAAAATGGAAAAGCATACTGTCGCAAACAAAAACATAAAAATCGGGATTATTAAGGAGTTGATTACAAATGACTAAAGAAAACAAACCACTAAAATCTATCTTGTTTGTTAGTCGAAATAAAGATAATAAACATATTCCTAACTTTAAAGAACGAAGATATGTTCGACTAACTACTAAAACAGCTGAAGAACTTAAAAAAGATTTTGACCATTGGGCTGCTAAAGGGCCTGAAGGTGAATTTTGCCGTTTCTATATGAAAATCAATGCTCGAGACCCAGAGAAAACTAAAAAGAATCTCATTAAAGAACTTATTTTTAATGACAATTTCGATTTAGTATCTGCTGAAGCAAAAATTGCTGGTATTGCTAATAAAAAAGAATGTGCAGCTGAACGAAAATGGCTATTTGACTTTGATGATACTGAAGATAAACTTGAAGAGTTCATCAATGATATTAAGGAATATGACAAGGCTTCTGTTCCACTAGAAATAGAAGTTCATAAAACTCCAAATGGGCATGCAGTTATCGTCAATCGTGGTTTTGATACTAGAGAATTGATGAAAAAATGGAGCGCTACTGTCGAACTTAAAAAAGACGAAATGCTATGCGTTAACTGGACAGGTAAGGAGAATTAAGTGGAAAGAAAAGGATATGAAATGCTCAAAGGAATTTTTGAGCTAGATAAAGATTGGAATTTATATTCCCAAGAAGAACAAAAAGAAATTGTAGCTAAAAAAGCAAAAGTTTTGCTTCACCTAGTAGAAACAAATCCCCGATTAGAAGAAGCTCTAATCGGACACTTAAAACAAGAATATATTGCTTCAGTCGAAAAGAAAGCCAAAGAATATATTCTTGGAGGATTCCCTACTCTATCAAAGATGAATAACAAATCTCAAAAAGAAAAATAAACTGCTCATTAAGGCAGTTTTTCTTTTTATAAAAAATTTTAAAAAAGTTTTATTTTTCTGTTGACAAAATAAAAATCTTGTTGTATAATGATATTAGAAATAAGAAATGAGGAAAAATAACAATGATAGAAGTATGGTACTATGATAAAAATAAACAAGCTGATAAAACTTATCCAAACAAACTTTCAGAATATGAAGTTGCTGACCTAATCAAAAATGGTTTGACTACTACTTCAGAAGAAAATATTGCTCAATATATGAGTCCTTGGTATAGCACTTATAAAGATAAAAAAGATGCTAAGGAAAATTGCCCATATTCTAAAAAACGTGGCAATGTAGTAATCTTTAAAAATCTTAAAACAGGTAAATTTACTCGTGCTTAATAACTCTCAAACTGATTTTGAGGGTTGTTATATCGCCAATGAGTTGTTCAAAATGCTATTGTTTTCCAACTTCGATACATTTATCGAAACTTCGAAAAGAACAGCTGAGAACAGCTCATTTTCAGTTTATAAAGATTTACTTTTTTGTTGACAAAATCAAATGTTTATGATACAATAAAATAAATTAAAGAAATAAAGGAGTCTTATATCATGGCAGAAATTGAAGTTATTAAATTGTATCGAGTAGGAAATAAATCGTTTGATACTCAAGAGGAAGCAGAACGCTACTTAGAAGAACAAAAGAAACTTGTTTTGCTAGAGAATCCAATCTATAAAGATAGTGAATTTCATGCTACTTCTTATTATGAGCATTATGTTTATCAAGGTGGAGAGCATGAGCATCGTCATTGTGTGGGTAGATTTACTACATTAGCTGAAGCTGTAAACAATATGAAAAATTTTCATAATAGCATGGGTAAACCAGGCTCAGGATATATTGATTTTGTCAAAATCACAAAGCAAGAAAATACACAAGGATTAGTTAAGATTGAACGAATTACTATTTTATCCGTAGTTTAAAAAATAACATTATTAAATCTAAAGGAGGCTTTATGCCTAAACAAGAAAAACAAGCTAAACAATTTGCTTATGAAGCTCATAAAGGAATGACACGAAAAGGAAAAGATACTCCTTTTACTTATCATTTAGAATTAGTAAACAAAATATTAAAAACTTTAACAACAGATGAAGAAATATTAGCCGCTGGATGGCTTCATGATGTTATCGAAGATACGCCAATAACATTAGATGAACTTAAAAAAGAATTTAATCCTAAAGTTTGTTATTATGTGGATTTAGAAACAGAAGATAAATCTTTACCTTGGAAAGATAGAAAATTAAAACAAATCGAAGAATTAAGACGAAATAATTTTGAAGTTGCTCTTATTGCTTATGCAGATAAAATGGCTAACATGACTGAAATGTTTGATGATTACAAAATTATCAAAGATGAACTATGGAAGCGCTTCAATCGTGGAAAAGAAAAACAATATTGGTATTACTTAGAATTTTATAAGATTTTTTGCTACAATGAATTGATTGATAAAGAACATTTAAAAGAATATGAAATGTTACTAGAAAAATTATTTAAGTAAAAAGATATAACTCCTAAAAGGAGTATTTCCAAAATGGGTAAGTATCATATAAATTTAAAAGGTGAAGTTGCTATATGTAGAGCAATGGAACACTGCCCTTTAGGTGGAGCACATTTTGACCATCAAGCAGAAGCAATAGAATATGCTGATAGAATGAATGAAGCTGTTATCAATAGTAATTTGCCTGAAGATTTAGCTAGAATGGAATATATTGAAGCAGATATATTTAGGCATAAATTTATTCATGATGAAGATTATTCTATGCAAGAAGCTTTGAAAAGGGGTGAATATGTAGAAAAAAGAGTAGAATACGCTAGAACAGTTGAAAAACTGGACTCAAAAAGCTTATACTATGATGAAACGATTGAAGATTATTCACCAGAAAGAAAAGCACTTCACAATAGATTACTAAGAGAAGTTTTAGAAAAGTACAAAGATGTGCCATGTGAAGCAAAAGTCTTTATGTCGGGTGGAATTTCAGGCGCTGGTAAAACTACAATTCTATCTAAAATGGGAATTGATTTTCAAAATTATGCTACTGTTTCATCAGATGATTTCAAAGAATTACTTGCTAGAGAAGGTGCAATACCTCATGTTGAAGGCTTAACTCCTATGGAAGCGTCAAGTCTTGTACATGAAGAATCTTCTCACTTGGCAGATAGATTATTACTTAATTTAGCTAACCAAAGAAAGAATTTAATTTATGATTTTACTATGAAATCTGAATCAACTACTATGACTAGAATTGGAACGTTGAATAACTTCGGTTATCAAAATGAAGATATAAGAATAGTCTTTGTAGATGTTCCATTATCTGTTTCTAAAGGTAGAGCTAAAACAAGATATATGGTAGGATTAAATAATTTTGATTTAGGTGGAAGATGGGTACCATCATTTGTAGCAGACAAACAAAAAGCTCGTACTAATAGATTTAATACTGCTAATGCTGAAACATTAGTTACAATGGGAAGTAAATTAGAAGCAGAGGGCTTCCCAACTCCAATTGTTTACGACAATACGGATATTGCTAAGAAAATTGACTTTAATGAATTTAAGAAAGGATATAGAGAATGAATTTAATTAAAATTGCTGAAAAATTCAAAGATAACTTATATAAAGATGATAAAGAATTGAAGAAAGACTTAGATAAGATTGAAATTTTTAAACCAATTGAATCGAAAGAAGTGATTGAAGATTCTATCTCATTTGACGGAAGTGGTAATAGTTTCCTCGAAGTAGAAGAACTTGTTTTCAAAGATGATTCACAAAGTTATCATGAATTTGTAAAATTGGTAAAGAAACTGAAATAAAAATGTAATAAAAGAGCTGTATTTTATATAGCTCTTTTTCTTATTTTAAGCAACGCTAAGCGTTTATCTGTATAATGCACATATTCTATCGAGAGCAATATAAAACTGTCTTAGCAGCTGAGCTACGGCCACTCATAACGAATTAGAACGTAACTAATAACTAAGATTTACTCCAAAATAGGATTATTTGAAAAATGTCAGTTTTTGTGATAAAATAACGATATAAAATAAATACTTTCAAAAAGGAGAAATTTATTTGAGAAAATATACTAAGAAGATAATTATTGGTTTATTAGCCAGTGTTTCTTTATTTAGTACAATTGCATATACTGAAGATATTCAAACCGTTGCAACTGATACTTTAAACTTTGTTACTAATACAAAAGTTGCTACTAAAGAAGATGTAACTAAGGCTAAAGATACTATAAATGAACTTAATCTATCTAAGGAATATAAAGAGTCTACTAAAGACTCTATTAAAGTTAAAATGCCTGAAGATGAAGTTTATAATATAGTAAAAACCGCTAAAACAGAATCAGAAAATAATTCAAAAGCAGAAAACAATAAAGCTTCTGAATTGGTAGATAAATATAATTCTAGTAAAACAGAAGATAATTACAAAACTGCTAAAGATTACATTGCTACTATCTTTGATACATCTGAACAAAAGACTCTTTTAGAAAAGTTAGACAAATCTTACAAAGAAGAACAAAAGAGAATTGAAGATGAAAGAATTGCTAAAGAAAAAGCTGAACAAGCTAAACGTAATACTATTCAATTTGACTCTAATGGATTACTTGTAGAACACACAAGCGACAATGCTGAAAGAGTTATTACATTATTACTTGCAATTCCTAATCATATGAATGGTTCAGCATATCATACACAAATTGACCCTATTATTGACCAACTATCAGCTGCAGAAGCTATTCATGTTATTCATAGAATTGAAGGCCCTGGATTTGGTCAAACTGCTGATGGCTTGGCTGGGGTTGATTCACCTGCAACACATAGAGCTTTTGTTGAAAGACAAGTTAATGGCCGTAGAGAGTTTGGTGGTTCAATTCATCAATTGCTCAAATTATGGGGAACATTTAATTACGGTGGATACTAAAATAAAGAAAAGGAATTAAAAATATGATTAACAAAGAATTACTCAAGAAAAACAAAAATCGAATTATTGCTGGTGGAGCACTTGTTCTTATGGTTGGAACTCCAATTATTTCTACCATTGCTTCAAATGTAAATCATTCTGCTCACACGCAGACTGAAACTACTACTAAAGAACCAGAAACAGAAAAATTTGATTTGGATGCTGTAGCAAAAACACAAGAAGAAGTTAAAAAAGAAGCAGATAATGCTATCGAAAAGCTAAAAGAACTTGATTTAACAGAAACAGAAAAGACAGACATTATTCAATCATTAAAAGAAGCAAATTCTAAAGATAGAATTAAACAAATTCTTGATGAAGCTATTCTAAAATCTGATAACAAGAAAAAAGAAGCTGAAGCGAAAAAAGCTGAAGAAGAAAAAGCTGCTAAAATCAAACCTT
>ERZ772974.45-NODE-45-length-91040-cov-6.047052_pt1 | contig 91040 bp, 82 predicted proteins | sample MGYA00580671_ERZ772974 | MGnify/ENA primary metagenome ERZ772974 (study PRJEB29015, sample SAMEA2738065) | human oral metagenome | biome: human oral; feature: human-associated habitat; material: saliva | place: China | collected 2218 ... | reverse complement strand
ACTCGAACCCACGACATTCAGAACCACAATCTGACGCTCTAACCAACTGAACTACGTCCACCATATATTATTGCTTTAAAAAGCGATTGCAAAGTTACGAACTTTATTTGTTTTATGCAAATAAAATTCGCACTTTTTATTATTATTCATTATTTTGCAGGAGCTGCAGGAGCTTTTGTTGGCTGTCCTTGTGCTGCAGGAGCTGCTTGTTTTTGTTGACTTGCGCCAAAATTAGGTAGGTTATTTGGGTTTGTTGCTCCGTCGTCTTTTGTTGCTTTTTCGATTACACTTTGGTCTGTTGTTGCTTGTGGTGCAATACGAGTTGATATTACACTGAGCACAACCATAAAGATAGCGCAACCCCAAGTGAGTTTTTCAACAAAGTCGGTAGTTTTGCGAACACCCATAATGGCATTAGAAGAGGAGAAGTTTGATGATAACCCTCCGCCCTTAGATTCTTGAATTAGAACTACACCAATCATCAAGATAGCTGCAATAACGATGAGTATTACTAAAAGCGTATACATTTCTATGTTATTTTTTTATTATTGTTTATTATTAATTTCTGTAGAAATCTAATTTGGTCTGCAAAGTAACGATTTTTTTTCGGATATACCAAATTTAATCGATTAATTATTTCCAAGGCTTTAGAATATCTTCCTTGTTTTATATATATACGTGCTAAAGTCTCAGTAAAATAGCCATTATCTTCTGTTGTAGCTATTTCCTCATCGGTTTCGTCTATGTCTTCTGGTTCATATTCTGTGTTTTCTTGTAAGATAATTTTTCCGCCTTCGTTGTGAATAAAATTATCTATCAAGCTTTGTCCTCGTAATTCTGGTGTTTCATTTTCTTTCTTTTCTTCTTCTTTCGAGTTCATTAAGAAAGCCACATAGTCTACAGTTGCATCAATAGGAGTAGGCTTTCTGTGTTCTTTTCCTTCCTTTTCTGGAATATTGGGAATTTGTTCGAGGAAATTATCAATAAGTGATACTGTTCTATTGGTAGATATTTCTGTTTGTTCCTGACCTTTTGCAGGTTGTAGAACACTTTCTTGTGTTTTTTCGATATGTAGTTGACAATGTGCTGCCTCAACAAGATTAAAAAGCACTCTACGGTCTGTAATGTAGATAGCTGCACGTCGCAACTCTTCATCGAAAGTTGCATCGTGTAACAAGAATAAGTTTTTTAGAAGCAGTATACGAGCTGGTTGGTAGAACGGATAGATAGCTATAAGCTTCCGAAGATCGTATAATGTTTCCTTATTCAGTTCTTCTGGATAATTAAAATAATGCGCTATATCCATTTTTCTTTTGCTTTACAGAGTTTGTTTCAGTATTATTACCAATTAGCAACAGTTGCATTGAATATTTGTTCTGTCAAATCCTTTATCATTTGCTCTACCAATTCTTCTTGTACAGAATTTAAACTTCTAGTTGTATCGTAGCTTGCTGTTGCTGTAAACTGCTTTTCAAAATCCTCGTTATGGTTTGTGTTATTTACAAAACGTACGTTTACGGTTATAGACAATTCTGTTTGTGCAGAATAACCTTCGCTTGATACGCTTTTATTGCGTTGTTGATATTGTGTTATTTCGCCTTCTATCTTTAAATCGCCATTACGTTTCACCTGTTCCAAACGAGTATGATTGGCATACATATCTTTCAGTTTATTATTGAACATTGGTCCCATTGGTCCCCAAACATAAGCTGAACGAATAGGGAAATCGGCTATTTGGATAGTATGCACCTTAGTATAATTGATGCTTGCTCCATTAAATTTATAGCTCACAGAACAAGCTGTGAGTCCCATCAATGCTACTATTATATATATAAGGTGTATTTTTCTTAACTTATTTACTATCCAAACCATATTGTTTTATTCGTCTATAGAGCGTTCTATCGCTTATTCCTAATTCTTGTGCAGCCTTTTTCCTATTACCATTATTGCGTTCCAAAGCTTTCTCTACCATTTGTCTGCCCACATCACTCAGATTTAATATCTCGGGTTCTGATATTTCTTCTGCATCTGCAAATTCTACTAAACCATTTGAAGGAGATGTTTCTGATAATGTATGTTTGCGAGGGATAGGCATTGTGTTATGATGTTCTTCGGGCAAAGGTTCAAACCCTTGTGCTCCGTTTAATGCGCGTGTTTCTTCTAACTGTTTTCTAACATTGTTTAAATCACGTCGCAAATCGCTTACGTTACCACGTAATTCATACAATATTTGATATAGTATATCGCGTTCACTTTCGTAGTTATGCTCTCCATCTTTGCCTATAATTGCTAATTGTGTAGTGTCTGAATCGCGTGGAATAAAGTTGGTTAGCATCTCTGCAGTTATTTCACGTTGCTCACTTAGCACCGACATCTGTTCGGTAATATTCTTCAATTGTCGTACATTTCCCGGCCATTTATAGTGCAATAGTATCTTCTTTGCATCTTCAGACAATGTTATTTTTGGAAGATGGTATTTTTCTGCCATTTGCATAGCAAAGAGTCGGAACAGCAAAAGAATATCTTCACCACGATCGCGGAGTGGAGGCATCTGGATAGGAATTGTGTTTAATCGGTAAAATAAATCCTCTCTAAATTTTCCTTCACTAACAGCTTTACGCATATTTACATTGGTTGCTGCCACTATACGTACATCAGTTTTACGTATATCTTGACCTCCCACTCTTATATATTCGCCAGTTTCTAATACGCGTAACAGTTTTGCTTGGGTGGCTAAGGGGAGTTCGCCTACCTCATCGAGGAAGATTGTTCCTTTGTTTGCTATACCAAAATATCCATCGCTTTCGCCAATAGCTCCTGTAAACGAACCTTTTTCGTGTCCGAAAAGTTCGCTATCAATAGTTCCTTCTGGTATTGATCCACAATTAATTGCAAAATATTTCTCTCGTCTTCGTGGCGAATTATCGTGAATGATACGAGGAATTATCTCTTTACCCACTCCGCTTTCGCCTACTATAAGTACAGACAAGTCGGTGGGTGCAACCTGCAATGCTATATCCAAAGCTCTGTTTAGTGCATCGCAATTGCCCACAACATTGTAACGTTGCTTTATGTGTTGAAGTTCAATATTATTCATTCTGCTGACAAATTTACCTATTTATTTTTTAAATTCTGCAACTTTGGCAGAGTTTAACAAACTCTAAGAACTTTCTTTCCTATTTATTTGAAACGGCAAACAAGTGTCTTTGTCTATTTTAAATGGCGAATAATGATACGCTGTATTGTTACGATATCGTTATAAAAGATATAGAATTTCTCTATATTCATATCCTGTTTAAATTCTTATACAAATGGAATTATAATTATGCAACAACACTTTTGCAACGCAAAAGTATAGTTTTTACGTTGCAAAATGATGGTTTTTAGCGTGTAAAATGGTGTTTTTTACAATATAAAAACTATGTCTTTTGTATTGCATTGATAGCCAAACTGTTAAGTGGAGCTACATTTCTGCTTCTATTTCTCCTTCTTTTTTTATGTCCTGGTTGGGTTTATAGGGGTGTGCTATAAAATTTCAACCTTAGCAAATGCTAATAATTCTGGCCTCATTTCTCGTTATCTAAAAACTTTTGAGTAACTTTGTAGCATGAAGATAAAGCTTAATTGGAAAATGTTTATAGTCTTCTTTGGAATCATAGGGGGGCTTTACATAATAACAAAAAGTATCTTGATAACTTCTGGCATAATGGTTATCTTGTTACTTATAGACGGTTTCTTACGCGAATATGAACTGAAAAAACAAGGTCAAAAACAAGCAGAAGAAATTTTGAAAGAAATAGAACGAGATACAAAAGAAGAGGAAGAAAACAAAGAAGAAGGCACAAACTAAAAGATAAATATTAACAGAGTAATGGAGAAACTCGTAGAACTATACAGGAAATGGGCAGGTAGCGCTCCTGCAAATGTAGAAAAATTGGCAGGTGCAGGCAGTAATCGAGCATACTATCGCCTTACTGATAGCGAAGGAAAAACGGTAATTGGTGTTATCGGTACGAGTCGCGATGAGAACCATGCCTTTATTTATCTTGCCAAACACTTTGCTAAACGACAGTTGCCTGTGCCCCATGTGCTTGCTGTTTCTGTTGATGAAATGTGCTATTTACAGACCGATCTGGGTGTAATGTCTCTTTTCGATGCTATTCGAGGTGGGAGAGAGGCAGGCGGACGATACAATTTAGCCGAACAAGAACTGTTACGCAAAACCATAAAAGAACTACCTAACTTTCAGCTTCGTGGGGCACGTGGGTTAGATTATAGCTATTGTTACCCCCAAGCAGAGTTTAACGAAGATAGCGTTCTCTTCGATTTGAACTACTTTAAATACTGCTTTCTGAAAGCAACCGAAATAGATTTCCATGAACTAAAGCTACAAGCCAACTTCCGAATGTTTGCAAAAGACCTTACATCGGAGAAGATAGAAGCCTTTCAATATCGCGATTTCCAAGCACGCAATGTAATGCTCGATAGTAAAGGAAATCCTCACTTTATTGATTTTCAAGGCGGTCGTAAAGGTCCATACTATTATGACCTTGCCTCATTTTTATGGCAAGCAAGTGCAAAATATCCGTTTAAGTTACGTCGCGAATTGGTTTTCGATTATTATAACAGTCTGAAACATTTTACTGAAGTACCATCAAAACGCCATTTTGTTAATCGTCTTTCTCTCTTTGTACTATTCCGTTTGTTGCAAGTGTTGGGGGCGTATGGCTTTCGTGGCTACTTTGAACGAAAACAACACTTCATAGAATCCATTCCACCAGCCATTCAAAACCTCAGCGACGTATTAGATTTGGGTGAGAAAATGTTTCCTTATCCATATCTGTTTACATTGCTGCGGGAACTAACACAATTGCCACAATTTAAAAAGACGGTCCAAACTACAAAGAATAGAACCGATGGTTATAAAATCGCCGAGCAAGATGTGTACACAGCAAACCCATTAGACGGTCCCGCCTCATTCTCCAAATACGATGGAAAAGGTCCATTGGTGGTACGAGTATTTAGTTTTTCTTTTAAGAAAGGCATTCCTGAAGACACTTCTGGTAATGGTGGCGGTTATGTGTTCGATTGTCGTAGCACTCACAACCCCGGTCGTTACGAACCTTATAAGAAGATAACGGGACTTGATGAGGCTGTTATTCGTTTCTTAGAAGACGATGGTGAAATCGTAGAATTTCTTCGTCCAGTCTACGAACTCGCCGATCACCATGTAGAACGCTATATGCAGCGTGGTTTCACAAACCTTATGTTTTCGTTCGGGTGCACGGGAGGACAACACCGTTCCGTATATTGTGCTCAACATTTGGCAGAACATTTAAACAAAAAGTATGGTATAGAAGTGCATATTATACATCGCGAACAGGGCATAAAACAAACTTTAGCGAGAAGATAAAAGAGATTAAGAGGGTTATTCTCCTTGCTTTGGCACTTAACATATATAATTAAGGTTATAAGTTTATTTCTTTGCTGTCTGAGATTTAATTAGTAAATTTGCACGCATTAAAAGCAGAATACAATGCAATCAATGATATTTGCCGCCGGACTTGGCACGCGTCTGAAACCTCTTACCGACAGAATACCCAAAGCATTGGTAAGAGTTGGAGGCAAACCGCTTATAGAATATGTTCTTAAAAATCTGGTAGCAGCAGGTAGTAAGTGTATCGTGGTGAACGTACACCACTTTGCCAATCAAATCATTGAATATTTACAGCAGAACGATTTCGGTGTAGATATTCGTGTTTCTGATGAAACAGAAATGTTGCTTGATACAGGTGGTGGAATAAAAAATGCAGCACCATTTTTCAACACTAACGAACCTGTACTCATTCATAACGTAGATATACTTAGCAATGTAGACTTACGTGCGTTATACAATTACGCTTGTGAAGCAGAGATAGAGCAAAAGGTTGATGCAGTTCTACTTGTAAGTTTAAGAAAAACGAAACGTTATCTTATTTTTAATAAGGATATGCGTTTAGTAGGATGGACAAATGTAGATACAGGCGAAGTGAAATCGCCATACGAAACCTTGCATGAACTCACCTTTACGCAACCTTACGACAATAACAACATTACCAACGAACAATATGGGTATACACTTTTTGCTTTCTCTGGAATACATGTTATAGGCAACAAAGTATTTGAAGCTATGGACGAATGTTCTGCGAAATTCCCCATAATGGACTTTTATCTGCAGTATGCAAAGGATTTACACTTCGTTGGAAAGTTGAAAAACAACCTTAAACTTATGGATGTTGGTAAGTTAGATACACTTGCAGAGGCTGATGCTTTCGTAAAACAATTAGGATATTAAACAGAACAACTATAATAAGATAGAAGAAATAACAATAAATAATATATGCAAAAGATCATCATTTTGGATTTCGGCTCACAAACAACGCAGCTAATTGGTAGACGATTGCGTGAATTAGACACATTTTGTGAGATACTTCCATACAACAAGTTTCCCAAAAACGATCCATCGGTGATTGGCGTTATACTCTCTGGTTCTCCCTATTCGGTTCACGATCCCGAAGCATTTCAAGTAGATTTAAACCAGTTTGTAGGGAAAGTCCCTGTACTTGGCATTTGCTACGGTGCGCAATACATTTCGCATAAAAACGGAGGTAAAGTAGAACAAACGGGTACACGTGAGTATGGACGTGCTAATTTAACTAGTGTGGACACAGAAAATCCACTGTTTCGCGGTTTCGATAGTAACTCTCAAGTATGGATGAGTCATGGTGATACCATTACAGCCATTCCTTCAAACTGCAAAATTATAGCTTCTACGAGCGATGTGAAATTTGCTGCTTATGCTTCGACAACGCAACCTCTGTGGGCAGTTCAGTTCCATCCAGAGGTATTCCATACAGCACAAGGAACTCTTCTTTTAAAGAATTTTGTGGTAGATATTTGTGGTAGTAAGCAAGAATGGAGTCCCGCTTCGTATGTGGAAACAACCGTAAAAGAATTGAAAGAACAGCTGGGAAACGACCGTGTGATACTCGGACTGTCTGGAGGTGTTGATTCATCGGTATGTGCAACCTTGCTCAATCAAGCCATAGGGGAAAATCTTACCTGTATTTTTGTAGATCATGGTATGCTTCGTAAGAATGAGTTTGCAAAAGTAATGGAAGCTTATGAAGGCTTAGGATTAAATGTTATTGGTGTTGATGCATCAGAAAAATTCTTTAGCGATTTAGCTGGGGTTACTGATCCTGAACAAAAGCGCAAGATTATCGGTCGCGATTTTGTAGAAGTATTCAATGTCGAAGCTAAAAAAATAACCGATGCGAAGTGGTTGGCACAAGGTACAATTTATCCCGATCGTATTGAAAGTTTAAGCATTACGGGTATGGTTATTAAGAGCCATCACAATGTAGGAGGGCTTCCTAAGGAGATGAATTTGAAACTTTGCGAACCTTTACAGTGGCTTTTTAAAGACGAAGTGCGCCGTGTGGGCTACGAGTTAGGTATGCCAGAGCATTTAATAAAGCGCCATCCATTTCCAGGACCAGGTTTGGCTGTACGTATTCTTGGAGATATTACTCGAGAGAAAGTACGTATTCTGCAAGATGCTGATGACATTTACATCGAGAATATGCACAACTACATTTGTGAAGATGGAGAAGTTCTCTACGATAAAGTATGGCAAGCAGGCACCGTTCTATTGTCTACAATTCGCAGTGTTGGCGTTATGGGCGATGAACGCACCTACGAACATCCTGTAGCTTTGCGTGCCGTGACCAGTACCGATGCTATGTCTGCGGACTGGGCGCAACTTCCTTATGATTTTATGGCAAAAGTTTCAAACGAGATAATTAATAAGGTGAAAGGAGTAAACCGTGTTTGTTACGACATCTCTTCTAAACCACCTGCAACCATAGAGTGGGAATAAGTTATAGTAAGATACTAATATCTCAAGGAAAATGTTTAACTAAATAGTATATAAATACTAAAGGCGCACCATAAACGATGCGCCTTTGTTTTTTCTATTTGTTTCTTCCAGAAGTCCATATAAGTTATTATAAACAACCTATAAGTAACTTTTGAAGCCTTCTTCTTATTGTTTATTCTTTAATAAGTCGCGAATTTCACTTAGTAATTTTTCTTCATTCGAAGGTTCTGCAGGGGCTGCTGGTTCTTCTTTCTTCTTTGCAGAAATACTATTCATTACCTTTATCATTGAGAAAATACAGATTGCAATAATAAGGAAGTCTATAATATTCTGAATAAACATACCATATTTAACTTCTGCATCTCCAACCATTAGACTCAATTTACTGAAGTCTACTCCTCCTGTTAATACACCGATAACTGGCATAATAACATCGTCTACCAATGAAGATACAATTTTCCCAAATGCGCCACCAATGATAACACCAACTGCCATGTCCATTACGTTACCACGCATAGCAAATTCTTTAAATTCTTTAAGGATACCCATAAATTAATTTTTTTAGTAATGCCGCAAGAAAAAGCAATAATCTTATTTTGTTAATATAAGTCAAGTTATCCTGCAAACACTTTTTTATTTAATAATGTTTAATACTCTTTTCGGTTGCAAATATAAGAACTTTTTTGTAACTTTGCAGCATACGAGAGGTAAAAAGTTACTTTTCACTAGATTAGACTTTAGGTAATAATTAATTTTAGGTATTATAGTTTAGTATTCACTTTAAATAAAGACAAATGATTAAAATTGGTATTAACGGATTTGGCCGTATCGGTCGTTTCGTATTCCGCGCAAGTCTTGAAGAGGCAAACGCTAAAGAAGTAGTTGTAGTTGGTATTAACGACCTCTGCCCAGTGGATTATCTTGCTTATATGTTGAAGTATGACACAATGCACGGTATATTCAATGGTACTATCGAAGCTGATGTTGAGAAGTCTCAGCTTATAGTAAACGGTAACGTTATCCGTGTAACTGCAGAGCGCAACCCTGCTGATTTGAAGTGGGACGAAATTGGTGCAGAGTACGTAGTTGAGTCTACTGGTCTCTTCTTAACAAAGGAGAAGTCTCAAGCTCATATACAAGCTGGTGCTAAGTACGTTGTAATGTCAGCTCCTTCTAAGGACGACACTCCAATGTTTGTTTGCGGTGTTAACCACGATAAGTATGTAAAGGGTACTCAGTTTGTTTCTAATGCATCTTGTACAACAAACTGCTTGGCTCCTATCGCTAAGGTTTTGAACGATAAGTTTGGTATCAAAGATGGTTTGATGACTACTGTTCACTCTACAACAGCTACACAGAAGACCGTAGATGGACCTTCTATGAAGGACTGGCGTGGTGGTCGTGCTGCTTCTGGCAACATCATTCCTTCTTCAACAGGTGCAGCAAAAGCTGTGGGTAAGGTAATTCCTGAACTCAACGGTAAACTTACTGGTATGTCAATGCGTGTTCCTACATTGGACGTTTCTGTAGTAGACCTCACTGTAAACTTGGCTAAACCTGCTAAGTACGAAGAAATTTGTGCTGCTATGAAAGAAGCTTCTGAAGGCGAATTGAAGGGTATTCTTGGTTACACAGAAGATGCTGTTGTTTCTTCTGACTTCCTTGGCGACCCACGTACATCTATCTTCGATGCAAAGGCTGGTATTGCTTTGACTGATACTTTCGTTAAGGTTGTATCTTGGTACGATAACGAAATTGGTTACTCACACAAAGTTATCGAGTTGATTAAGCACATGGCGAAAGTTAATGGCTAAGTCTCTGATTTCGTAAGAAAACAATATTAAAATGCCATTCGGGTCTTGCCGAATGGCTTTTTTTTATTATTTTTGTGCGGTAAATGAACAAAATGCTTACGATAATAGGTCCAACTGCAAGTGGAAAGACAACTTTTGCTACTGCGTTAGCTGCCTCAATGGGGGCTGAGATTATTAGTGCCGATAGTCGCCAAGTATATAGGCGTATGGATATTGGCACGGGGAAAGACCTTGCAGATTACAAGGTGGACGGTATAGAAATACCTTATCATTTGATTGATATTGCGGAACCTGGAACAAAATATAATCTCTTTCAGTATCAGCAAGACTTTCTGGCTTCTTATACAGATATTATCGCACGTGGCAAACCTGTTATTCTGTGTGGTGGAACTGGACTTTATGTAGAAGCTGTGCTAAAGGGTTATGCTCTTTCTCCTGTGCCTCAGAACGATGCTTTGCGTGCTTCGTTAGTTGGAAAGTCGCTCGATGAACTTACCAATATACTTGTTGATTTAAAGAAAAGAAACCATTCTGCAATGCACAATCGTACTGATGTTGATACTAATAATCGTGCTATTCGTGCTATTGAGATAGAGACTTTTGAGCTTGAGCATCCAACTCCTGACCGTTTAATGCCTGCTGTAGATTCTATTATTATAGGGGTAGATATTAGTCGCGATGAGCGTCGGCGCAAAATAAGTAAACGCTTGAAAGTACGATTAGATGGAGGTATGGTGGACGAGGTGCAGGCGTTACTCAATTCGAGTATTTCTGCCGATGACCTTATCTATTATGGTTTGGAATACAAGTTTGTTACACAATATATTATTGGCAAATTAAGTTACGATGAGATGTATCGCAACTTGGAAATTGCTATACATCAGTTTGCTAAACGACAAATGACATGGTTCAGAGGAATGGAACGGCGTGGTTTCAATATTCATTGGATTGATGCTGCAACACCATTGAATGAAAAAATAGCGTATGTGCAGGCTCTTTTAAAAGAGGTTTAGAAAGCAGAAAGGAATTTATATAATATGGTAGACGAGAAGAGATGGGGCATACTTTATTGTCCAAAAGGTGGAGTTTTGAGTAGTCCACAAAAGCGTTGGGAACGTGTTGAGGCCTGTTTAAAGGCACATAATATTGACTTTGATATGGTTCAGAGTGAGAGTTCGGCTGGGGTTGATCGTCTAGTTCGTATGATGATAGGAAATGGATATCGCACTATTGTTATTTTTGGTGGCGACTCGGCACTTAACGATACTGTGAATTGCCTAATGCAAGAAAAGAGGGAGGTGCGCGAAAGTATTGCGTTGGGGGTAATTCCTAATGGTGTTATGAACGATTTTGCCCATTTTTGGGGCTTCGATGAAGACAATATTGAACAAACCATAGAGTGGCTGAAGGCTCGTAGGGTGCGTAAGATTGACCTTGGCTGTATTCGCTATAAGAATAGAGAAGGCTACAGTTGTCATCGCTATTTCCTGAATTGCATTAACATTGGACTTATTGCTACCATTATGAATCTACGTCGTCGCACTCGTAATTTGTTTGGTTCGCGTAGCCTTTCGTTCATCTTTTCGTTCATTCTATTGTTTTTCCAGCGTATGGACTTCTATATGCATCTTAAGATTAATACCGATGAGATAAAACGTAAGGTTACTACTGTTTGTATTGGCAATGCTCTCGGCTATGGACAAACGCCTAATGCGGTGCCGTATAATGGCTTGTTAGATGTGTCGGTGGTATATCACTCAGAGGTTACTCAGCTTTTTGAAGGTATTTATCTCTTCTTACGAGGGCGGTTCTTAAATTATAAAAGTGTGCACCCCTATCGCACACAAGAGGTTACGATGCATGTTGAACCGCGCACACTTGTTGGTATTGATGGCAGATTGATGCCGAAAACACCTGCTGGACCTTTCAAAGTAACTGTGGAAAAGGAAGTAATAAACTTCTTGATTCCTGCATAACAACTCCACAAAGCATTATAGTAAACAAAGGCTTAACGGCTTAATCACTCTTCCATTTAGCATCTGTTGCTGATGTAAGTATAGTCTATTCTTCAACCGAAGCAATAGACTTTTTTTGTATCACTATTCATTTCTTTCCAATTATTCATAAGCTTTTTAGTAGAAGCTTATAAGTTGCTATTGAATAGCTTATAAGTTTCTATTGAATAGCTTATAAGCTTTTTGTTAATAGCTTATAAGCTTTTTATGGATAGCTTATAAGCTTTTTGTTGATAGCTTATAATCTTTTTACGGATAGCTTATAAGTTTTTAGCAGAATATCTATAGTGTTTTGTTAAGAAATGACTGGTGTTAGTGGAAAAACACACAAGTTTGCTGTGAGTGGGTGTAAGGTGTGCAGGTTCTACGATTGTAGCCGACAATGGCTTTATATAGTGGTTACGGGCAGATTTACAATATGCGCCGAATGCTGTAGGCGCATAAAAAAGAGAGTATATCGCTTGTTGGATATACTCTCCGTTTGTATTGTTACATATATTTTGTAAGAGTTGTGTTATGCTTTCTTGGGTGCAGCCTTTTTTGTGGTTGTTGATTTTGCCTTTGTGGTTGCAGTCTTTTTCTTTGGCTTCGTTGTTTTCGTGCTGTCTGTAGTTTGGTCTAACTTAGCACGCAGTTTGTCGTTTTCGTTTGCCAACTTCTCTGCTTTTGCTTTCAGCAATACAATTTCTTTGTCTTTTGTTTCTAATTCAGACTCCTGGTTGTGTATTGTTGTTAGCAGAGCATTTAGTTCTTCGTTGTCGATATCTGCTGGATAGAGTGCATTTACACGGCTCATAAAGTCGCCCAAAATGTTCATATAGTTAGTAAAAGCATCGAATGGTGTGCTATAAATACCACGATCCACGCCCACGGGGACAGGTTTGGTGCTCATTGCACTGAAGTTATCGCTTGCTTGCAGATAGTCCCAATCTTGATTAATGCGAGGGTCGTTGGCAATGCGTACTCTGTCGGCAATGCTGTATAGTTTGTTGAATGCTTCGCGTTGCATTGGATTTCCGAGCCATGTGCTTATGTCTCGCTCTTCGTCTCGCCAGCTCAATGGATAGGGAACATCAAACTTGTCTACGCTTTTAACACGGTCGCATATCTCTGTAGGAGTAGAGAAGGTGATGCCACGTTGCCGAGCGCATTCGGGCAGGGCTTTAAAGAACTCTAATATGTTGCTATACAAAGGCTGCTCTATGCCTAAAGCTGTGAGGTTCATAAACAAGCCATAAATTTGTTCTTCAGCTGGTTGGTTGGCAATTTGGTTAATAAAATTGTCGGCAAATAGTGGATATCCCTGCCATTCCGAATTGTTGAAACGGAGCGAAATATCGTCGCTGAGTGTTACATCGCGCAGAATTAGTTTTAGTTGTGGAGCCAGTGCGCATTCGTAAAGATAGTGTGGGCTTCGCCACCCCAGCGCATGTTTAGCACCTTCGGTAATCATTCCCTTAAACTTCATATCTGCAGCCATTCTACCAATCTCATCACTATATATTAGGGAAGAGTTGCGCAACACTTTCGGTGTGTATCCAAAGTATTCTTTTATCTTTTTGCTCTGCCTCTTTACTTCGGCTTTAAAGCTATCTTCATTTCCCAGCGATGCTAATCCGTGTGAATAGGGTTCGGCAAGAAATTCTACACAGCCGGTTTTGGCAAGTTCCTGTATTTTTTCTATTACTTCAGGCGCATATTGTTCTAGGCTTTCTATTCCAACGCCCGAAAGGCATAGTGCCACCTTAAAGTATCCGTTGCTATCTTTAATCATCTGCAGCAATGTGTCGAGAGCAGGTATATAGCTTCGCTTTACAATATCGGTAATGCTACGTTCGTTTTCAAAATCGTCGTAATAGTAATGGTCTGTTCCAATATCGAAGAATCGATAGCGGCGCAAATGTATAATTTGATGTATCTCGAAGTATAAGCAAATTGTTTTCATTGTCTGTTGTTTTAAATGTTGTTTAATTTAAGTAATGCTGTGTTGCGTTTATGTTTAACTGTTCCAGCCTAATGTGCGGAGATAAAGTTCGCGTATCCATGCTCCCACCTTCTCCCACGTAATGTTATTCACTTCGCGTATGCCTTCTTCTGCCAAGTAGTTAAACAAGCTTTCGTTGTGGCAAATAGAATATATAGCATCTGCCATAGCCTCTATATCCCAGTAATCTAACTTTATGCAGTTATGTAGTATTTCGGCACAGCCACTCTGTTTAGATATAATGGTGGGTGTACCACATTGCATTGCTTCTAATGGCGAAATGCCAAAAGGTTCGCTTACAGAAGGCATAACATATACATCGGAATCTTTCAGACATTCGTACACCTGATCGCCTTTCATGAAACCAGGGAAGTGGAAACGGTCGGCAATACCACGTTCGGCAGCCAGCATAATCATTTGGTCCATCATATCGCCCGAGCCAGCCATACAGAAACGTACATTTCGTGTACGTTGCAATACCATATTGGCAGCTTCAATAAAATATTCTGGTCCTTTTTGCATAGTGATGCGCCCAAGGAAAGTAACTACTTTATCTTTACCTTTGTGCGATGGTCGAGGCATATCCAATATATCTTGACGCAATGGATATACCGCATTGTGCACCGTAAACACTTTGTCAGGATTTTGATAATAGTGTTTAATAACAATCTGTCGAGTAAGTTCCGAAACACACATAATGCAGTCAGCATTGTCCATTCCATCTTTCTCTATAGCATAAACAGTAGGATTAACCTTTCCACCCGACCTATCAAAGTCTGTTGCATGGATATGAATGCACAGAGGTTTACCCGATACTTTCTTTGCATAAATACCAGCTGGGAAAGTTAGCCAGTCGTGCGCATGAATAATATCGTAGTCTAACGTGCGAGCCACCACACCAGCAATTATAGAATAGTTGTTTATCTCTTCAGTCAAATTACCAGGATAACCGCCAGCAAACTCCATTGCACCAATGTCGTTTACATTCATATTGTTGAAGTCGGCATATATGTTATTGCGCAATTTGTAATATAAGTCTGTATCCATAATGTTGCCTAAACGTTGTCGCAAATAGCCATCGTCTATATCGCGATACACAATAGGCACACAGTTCATAGCAACAATATTGGCAAAAGTTTTATCTTCGTCGCCAAATGGATGTGGCAAGCATAGTGTAGTTTCTATGTCGCCTTGTACGTGTAAGCCTTCCGAAATACCAAAATTAGCAGTGGCTAGTCCGCCATACACATGTGGTGGGTATTCCCAACCGAACATTAATACTTTCATATTGTATCCTCCTAACTTTAATATTTATACTTTTCGAGCAGTGCTAATGTGCGTAACACTCCACCAACATTCATTGCAAACGATATGGCACCACGACCATTGAATGGTGGGTTACCATCGAAGAATTCAGGAATAGTGCCTAAGCAGTGGTTCACCACCTCGTCTTCGTATCCTATTAGTTGTCGTTCAACGAAACTCAACCGGGTGCGTTTGTATAGTTTTAAACAAGCCTCAAGATAGAAGCACCCCAGCCAAGGCCATGCAGTTCCTTGGTGGTACACACGCGTGCGATATTCTTTGTCGCCTACACAGATAGGTGTGTATCCTCCGCTTTTTGGTGAGAGCGAACGTAACCCTTTCGGTGTGAGTAGTTCGCGTGTACAAATGTCTATTACGTTTCGTTTTTGAACTTGATCTAATGGTGAGTAATCGAGTGCTGCAGCCATTATCATATTTGGACGAACACTCCAATCAATCATATTGCCATCTACATAATCGTATAGATAGCCATAGTTGTTTAAGAATGTGTTTACAAATGAATCTTTGCAAGTGGTTGCTATTGTTTCTAAATGTGCTGCATATTCTGCTTTTGGTGTTTCGCTAAATAGCCATGCTACAAACTTCAGTGCGTTATACCAGAGTGCATTAAACTCTACAATATAGCCTGAGCGCGGATTTACTGGTTTATCGTCTATTGTACCGTCCATCCATGTTATTGGTTTGTTTTTACCATCTGTAAACAGCAGTCCATTTGTTTCCAAAGATAGATTGGGGTGTTGTCCGCTTTCTATATAGTTCATTAAGTCGTACAACAAATCTGCATAGAGTTTTATGCAATTGTCCTTTCCTGCTTCTTTAGCATACTGCTGAATAGCCCAAATGCCCCATAGAGGTACATCAGGTTGTTCTATACCTTCTATATCTACTGTTAGCGGTTCGTTATTCATAAACTCGCGCAAACCTCGTTCCGCAGTTTTCATAACCAACTCGAAATAGTCTTGTTCTTCTATGCTGAGTGTTAATCCTGGTAATGCTATAAACTGGTCGCGAGCTCTGCACTTAAACCATGGATAACCTGCAAGTATATAGCGGTCATCGTTTTCTTTTCGGTTATGAAACTGGTGAGCTGCATTTACTAAACAATGAAAGAAGTTATCGCGTGGCTGGCGTGCCTCTACTTCTTTATCGAAGAGTCGCTTAAGGGTTGATGATTTAATTTCTGATGTTGAACCTGAGAAAACAATGCTTTCTCCTTTTCGTATCTTCATCTCGAAATAGCCAGGAACATACAAATCTTCATCTGAATGATAGCCACGAACCTCTTCTTTTGGATATTCTAAACCTCTGTACCAATAAGGTTCGTAATGAAATTCGTTGTCTTTAGAGAATTGCATATACAAATGGGGATATCCGTTGTAGAGACAAGTTGCTATTCCGTTTTCAACATTATGAAACTCACGGTTTATTGCAGCATTCTCGTGTGTAAATTCTCGCACGCTTCTAAATGCGAGGAATGGGCGAAACTGTAATAGGGTTGTTCCTTGCCCATCTAACAAAGTGTAACGCACAAGTATGCGGTCTTCATAGTGTTGGAACACCACTTCTTTTTTTAACACGGCGTTACCTACTCTATATATAGTTGTGGGAACTCTATCGCAATCGAACTCACGAATATATTTATGCCCATTCGGACTGAAGTTTCCACCATGGTATTTATGCAGTCCTAAGTTAAAAGCTGCGCCATGTTGTATTACCGTTGCATCGAGCGAACTCAGCAACACATGGTTTTCTTTGTCGAGTTCTGGCACTGGTACCACTAATAGTCCATGATATTTTCGGGTGTTGCAATCTACAATGGTCGAGCACGAATATGCTCCCGACCTATTGGTGCGTAATAGCTCTCTTGGTAGCGAATCTTGTAGGTTCGTCATCGAGGCCTTTTCAAATTTAAGGTATCCCATACTCTTATCGCTTTTTGTCTGTATTTAGTTGTTAGAAGCTTTATTTTGTGTTGTAAACACATTATACTTGTACTATCGTCCAAAGTTACACATTTTATTTGTAAACAAGTATTTTATTACTTTTTTTTAACCCAAATAATTGTCTTGTCTTATTTTGTTATTTAGAACTTGAAAAGATGGATTAACTTTAATGACTGTATAAAGAGATACAACCTTATGTTTTTATTGAATCTATATTAGCTGTAAAGGTAGAACAGATTCTATTGTTTATAAAAATATGTCTGCTCTATAGTAAGAATATAATTTTAAGTTTTTTCTGATGAGGCGTATACAGACTATTATTCGTTACAAGAAAGCGGAGCGAAAGGTTCTGTAGGAAATAGATGCGAAAATTATAAACAGTTTCTGAAGTATCTCACAAATGAAATAAAATAAAGCTGGTATTTGTTGCTTTTGTTTCAGATATCTGTAATGTTCGTCTCAGATATCTGTCACGTTCGTTTCAGATATCTATCAGTTGCGAATTAGATATCACAAAAAACTACGACCTTTATGATTCTGTATTATAGTGCCTAAAAGATGTTTTTTTAGATGATAATTATGACATTCTTTATTCTGTACAGTATTAATTTGTATATTACTATAATTTGTTGAATAGTAATATATTGCTTAAAAATTCATAGTATAGGAGTGTAACTCTTCACAATAGCCTTCTTTTCTATTGAGCTGAACTAAGATATTTGTATTGTAATGGAAATAACAAAAAAATCTTGCTGTCCCATATAAGAACAGCAAGACTTTTTTATTTATTAGAGCATTTCAGAACAACAGTTCTGTTTTCTTCGGTCAGAATAATATTACTCAGACAATGGCACTGCAAAGTATGCTTTCTTTCCTGTAGGATAAATACCCTGAATGTAGAGTACAGGGTCGCTGCTGGTAGAGGCAGACTTAACAATCTTCTGCAATGCATCGATTGAATTGACAGTCTGGTCGTTTATCTTCTGAATAATAAAGCCACGGTTGATTCCCGCATTACGCAAAGCGCCACTATTCACTTTCAATACCTCAAGACCATATTTAATGTTCAATTGTTTCTGCGTAGCCTCAGTAACAGGGCGGAACTGTCCACCAAGCACATCAATATCAGCTTGTTCTATAGGTTTTGTAGTGCCTTGTGCATTCTTTAGAGTAACAGCCTTTGTTATCTCTTTTTTATTGCGCAAGAATGTTATTGTAGCCTTGTCGCCAGGACGTTTGCTGTTGAGAAGTTGCTGCAGTTCAGCCATCTTCGTTACTTTCTTACCATCGAACTTAGTAATAACATCTTTGCTCTGCAATCCAATCTCTGCACCGTTACCATCTTCGTTTACCTTGTCTACATAAACGCCTTCATTTGTACCAAGATCTACGTTCTTTCCTTCTTCTTTCTGTGCATTAATATAATTAATAACGTCGCCACCTTGAATACCTAACATTACACGTTGCACGCTACCATACTTCTTAATGTCTTCTACCACTTTATTCATAATGGCTGTTGGAATAGCAAAGCCATAACCACTGTAGGCACCTGTCTGCGAATAAAGCATTGCATTAATACCCACCAATTCGCCTTGAACATTAACCAATGCGCCACCAGAATTACCTTGGTTAATAGCAGCATCTGTCTGAATAAAACTTTCAACACCTTGTGTTGCGCCAAGTCCGCGAGCCTTTGCACTAACAATACCAGCCGTAACAGTGCTGTTAAGGTTGTAAGGGTTACCTACGGCAATAACCCATTCACCCACTTTCAGATTGTCGGAGTTACCAATAGGCAAAGTAGGAAGGTTCTTTGCATTCACCTTAATCAAAGCAAGGTCAGTACTCTTGTCTGTTCCTACTACGCGAGCAGAGAATTCACGGTTGTCGTTCAGAGTAACTGTTAGCTCATCGGCGCCTTCTACAACGTGATTGTTTGTTACGATATAACCATCGGGCGATATAATAACACCACTACCCGTTATGCTTCGTTTTGGTGTTTGTATTTGCTGCTGACGTGAACCGCCACCAGGATTACCGAATCCAAAGAAGTCGAAGAATCCACCGAATGGGTCGTCAGGTACTTCTACGGTTTGTGTTTTTGAGTTCTGTGCATTCTTAATGTGTACAACAGCAGGCAATGCCTTTTCAGCAGCATAAGTCAGGTCTACAGGTTGTCCTGGAGTACTTACAGGTGTTTCTGCAGCATACACTTTGATGAAAGCCCCTGTTGAGAAAGTCAGTGCAAGCACGCAAGCCGCACTAACACAAATTTTTTCAATCTTCTTCATATTTCTCTTATCTTATAAATATTAATATTATTGTTGTTACAATCTAAACGAATCATTCACATTTATCAGTTAGAAAGCTCGCATTCATTACACTATTAGTTAGTTTTACCTACGCTTTCGGCACTAATAGTCGTGAAAGCGAATGCAAATATAAGCCCAAAATATGGAAATGTGCTAATCTGTCAGTTTTCTTTATTCGTATTTAACAATTAGAAAAAGCAGCTTAACCAATATTTATTAGATTATTAGTGTTTTTTACATTCGTTCAATGTATAGCATCTATCGTAAATAAAAAAAGAGCTAAGCCTATCGTAGCTTAGCTCTTAAGTCTTAAATGTCCAAGTCTGGTGCTTTCTCTGCACCTTCTGCTGCTGCAAACTTTGTCATCTTTTCGAAACCAAACATGCCAGCTAACAACGAGTTAGGGAAGTGTCTGACTGTCTGATTGTATGCTTGCACAGACTCATTATATTTCTTTCGTGCTTCGTTTATACGGTTCTCAGTCCCTTCTTCTTGTATTTGCAGGGCTTTGAAATTCTCACTTGCTTTCAACTCTGGGTAAGCTTCCGCTACAGCTATTAATCGAGAGAAGGCCTGTGCCACCTGGTTTTGTGCCATTTCAAATTGTTTCATCTTTTCAGGTGTCAAATTGTCAGCATCAAGATGAATTTGTGTCGCAGCATTGCGTGCCTTTGTTACTGCATCGAAAGTTTCTTTTTCATGCTTTGCATACGCTTTTACAATTTTTACCAGCTGTGGCATCATATCGGCTCTACGTTGATATTGTGCCTCTACATTACTAAGAGCAGTTGTTGCCGCTTCTTGTTTGTCTACCATTCCGTTGTAGCCAGAAAAGGCCCATAAACCTATTATAACTACAATTGCAATTACAATTAAAAGTGCTTTATTCTTCATATCTTTTTATTTAAATATTATATTTCCCACCTTATATATATACCTTATATATATGTCCACATATACATTTATGTTACCAGCCACCACCAGCACCGCCGCCACCAAAGCTTCCTCCGCCGAAACTTCCTCCAGAAAAACCTCTACCAAAGAAACTATCGTTTAAGTGTCCAGGATTACCCCAGAATATGAAAGGACCACCGCCCCCATTTCTACCACCGCGTCCATTATTGTTTTTACCTTTTATTGACCATATAACCCAAAAGAAAACAACAGCACCAATAATGCCTATTGCTATTGCAGTCTCTATTGGCTCTTCCTGTTTGTCGAGCCCTGTACTTCCTGTTTTAAACTTATTATAAACAGCTTTCGCAGTAGACAGCATTGCCTCGTCTACATTTCCTTTTCTCATATTTTTAACGATACAAGCTCTTGCTATGTCATCGCATTCAACGTCAGTTAGGTCTCCTTCTAATCCCTCACCCGGCGCAATAAAGTATTTTCTATCGTCTACGGCTACAACAACTACCAATCCTCTGTCGGTATTTTTGTTGCCTACACCATACTTATTTCCAATATCCTGTGCAACTCGGAAAGGATCACTATTCTCAACGTGCGATACAACAACAAATACTACTTGTATTTTTGCTTCTTTTTCCAATTTCCCTATGTAGTAATTGGTGGAATCGCGCATAGCATTAGACATTAAACCCTCAGGATCGCAGACATATTGTCTTGCATCTTGAAGATGCACCATTGGTATATTGTTGGCATTCCAATCTTTTGCTGTTGTCTGTAGCGTAAAGATAGAAAAGAGAAATGCACATAATGTAAATATCGCTTTGTTCATACTTGCAAAGATAACAAAAAAAGATAGAACGAAAAGATTTTGCTAAAATATTAAGACAATACTTGTATTAATTAAATGAGAAAATAACATCTAATAGATTTTTATAAGCATTTGAGAGGGATTATTTGTTTGTCATATAAGCCATTTGTTTTGCCAATAAACTGTAAATACTGTTTATAATATCTCCATTTCTTTTCTACTGAACCTCCATTTACTCATTCTACCGAATATCAGCTTAAAAATAAAACAAACCAAGATAAATGTTGGACATTACTTTATTTTCTAAATAGTGTTTGAAAGTAAATTCACTTTGTTTTTTGTGATATAGATGCCAAAATAGCTATACAATATGTATAGAAATATACCTTTTGACAAGTCTCTTGGACATTTTATTTAATATTTATATAATGTTTTTGCATAGATTGCAAAAAATAACTATATTTGTGGTCGAATAGCCGAACAATAAATAATAATCAACGCCCCAGCCTCAGTAAGGCGTTTCTCTTTAACTAAAGGGGTCATGGAGAGGCATTTCAAAACAATGAAAAACAATTTACTTAGGAACATGTATGCAGCAATAGTTGCATTGTTTGTCACATCTTTCGTTCTGCCGCAGCAGTTACAGGCCGAGAACTACAATCTTTTGCTCAATGGAAAACGAGTAACTTCGGAGAATTGTGGTGATCTTACAGCTATTGAAGGTGTAAAAGGTAAAGTTACTTACGATGCAACAAGTAACGTACTAACTCTTGAGAATGCTACGATTTCTAACTCTTCGGAGAAATCTGCTGGTGTAGCACTTTGGAATTCTGTTAAGAACTTAACCATTAAATTAGTAGGTGAAAACTCCATTACTTCAGAAAAGAGTGGTGGTGTTGTAAATTATGAGAAGCTAACCTTTACAGGGACAGGCAAACTTACTATAAAAGGTGTAATGTCTAGTAATACGGATTACAGCTATGGTATACTAAATCCAGGGACTATTATTGTAGATGGGTGTACAATGGAAATTAGTGGTGGTGTGAATGGTATCACTAGCGGTCGTTGGAAGTTTAACAAGTGTAATGTTCGTGTAAAAGGAAACGGATTGGAAGGTGATGAATACAAAGGTAGTATGGGCAGATTGGGTTATGTTCCAGAATTTACCGATTGTAAGATTGTATCTCCCGAAGGAACAGTGTGGAAGGAACTCAATAAGAGTGGCTATAAATTCCAGTCTCTCTTTGGTGCAGATGGTAAGGTTGTAACCGATTGGGTAACAATTAAACCTAACACAGCACCTGAGAAGTATAATTTGTTGATTAATGGAAAACAAGTAACATCAGAAAACTGCAGCGACCTTACTGCTATTGAAGGTGTAAAAGGTAAGGTTACTTACGATGCAACAAGTAACGTTCTAACTCTTGAGAATGCTACAATTTCTAATGCTTCAGAAAAAGCTGCAGGTGTAGCACTTTGGAATTCTATTAAGAACCTAACTATAAAATTAGTTGGTGAAAATACTATAACTTCAGAAAAGAGTGGTGGTATTGTAAACTACGATAAACTTACATTTGCAGGCACAGGTAAACTTACCGTAACTGGTGCACAAGCTGGTAACGAAGACTATTGCTATGGTATACTTAATCATAATACAATCACTGTAGATGGAACCTCATTAGAAATCAGTGGCGGTGTAAATGGTATTGCCAGTGGTCGTTGGAAGTTTAATAAATGTAATGTTCGTGTAAAAGGTAACGGAAGCACGAATGATGAATACAAAGGTAGTATGGGTAGATTGAATGTTATTCCAGAATTTACCGACTGTAAGATTGTATCTCCCGAAGGAACAGTGTGGAAAGAACTCAATAAGAGTGGCTATAAATTCCAGTCTCTCTTTGGTGCAGATGGTAAGGTTGTAACCGATTGGGTAACAATTCAATCAAACGATGCTCCTGTAACTTACGACCTCGTGTTAGAAGCTGTTGGTGATAGAGATATTGCAGTTATTGCTATCGTAAAAGATATAACGGGTATGGGAATGATGGCAGTAAAGAAACTTATAGAAACAGCCCCTTGTATGATTAAGGAGAATATGACGGAAGCTGATGCAAAAGATGCAAGAGATAAACTTCTTGCAGTAGGTGCAACAGCTAATATTTATCCACACGGAACATGGAAGAAGCCAACAGGTATAAACATACAAACTGTAGATGCAGCGGCTCAAACAATCTACAATTTACAAGGTGTTCGCATCAATGCTAAATTTGAGAACTTACCAGCTGGCGTATATATTGTAAACGGAAAGAAAGTGTTGAAGAAATAAAACTTTCTACTATCAGTATTATATATATTGTGGCTGGTATAATATGCTAAGCCACAATAAATATACACTTAGGCATATTCTAAAACAAATCTTTGAACAGTTCTCTCGCCAAAGGGTTTTAGGATATGCTTTATTATAAAAGCTTTATGAAGAAACTTTATATTTAACGTTAGAACAAATCAACTATTTAAACATTATATGAAGAAAGTATTTACAAGCATCATTTTATTGGTATTGAGTTTATCTATACCGCCAACAAGTATGGCTCAGAAAGCTCATAAATTGATGAAGCCAAACCGAACTCAAACCGAGCAACTAACAAGCATTACTCCCGTTAAAGAATCTATTGTACTAAAAACTCCTAATAGAGGCTTAAGAACTATTGATTCTTCTGTTATTCTCTGGGGTAATGCTACTATTAATGAAATGTGGGGCTATTACTCTTTCCAACCTAAAAACACTGCTGGAACGATTAGTTTTACTCAATTAGGATCCCAAAGTCAGCGTATTGCTCGAAATGGTGTACAAATAGCCGATGGAAAGTTGTACACAGTAGATTTTGAACGCTATGGACCTTCGAACGGAGATCTAACACTTTATACCTACGATATATCCACGTGGAAAGGCAACGGACAGAAATATAACGATTTTTCACTTGCTGCCATAGAGACAGCACAAGCAAAAGATGGTACAGTATATGGCGAATTTTATAACAGTTCTGCTAGTAATAAACAATATGAGTTAGGTACTGTAGACTATCGTACACGAACACGAACAACATTCGGAACTACCACGCGTCGATATGTAGCTATGGGTATAACATCTGATAATAAACTTTATGGTATTGCTTCTGATGGAATCCTTTATAAAATATCTATTACTGATGGATCTGAAACTAGTATTGGATCAACAGGATTAATACTCACCGATGAAGATGGTGGTCCTTATCAACAAACTGGAGAGATTGATCCCAAAGATAATACTTTCTATTGGTATGCACAAGACAAAGATTATAATACTGCGCTCTACGTTGTAAATTTAGCTACAGGTGCAGCTACTAAAATTGCCGATTCTGAAATAACAATGTATGGAATGATAATAGCTCCTACTCCAGCCAATATTAATGCGCCTGCAGTAGTTTCTAATTTATCAGCTGTATTTAGTGGGACAAGCCTTAACGGTGTTATAAATTTTATTTTACCTAATAAGACTGTTAAGGGAGATGCTCTGAATGGAAATGTTGATTATGTAGTTACAGCTAATGGTAAACAGCTATTTAATGGTACGGAACAACCAGGAACATCTATAAGTAAGTCGGTTCAATTACCTTGTAGCGGCGAATATAATTTTAATGTTACTGTATCAAATGCAAAGGGAGAGTCTCCAATGGCTACTCTTAAACAATGGATAGGTTTCGATGAACCAGAGAGGGTAGGCAATCCAACAGCTAAATTAGAGAATGGAATTGTAACTATAAAGTGGTCGGCACCTACAACAGGCACACATCAAGGGACACTTGGCGCACTAACTTATGATGTTATTCGTATACAAGGACGAGATACAACCAATGTAGCAACTGGTATTACAAATACAACATGTACCGATGATTTGTCTGGGGCAGAACATGCAAGTTATACATACGCCATTAGGGCAATTAGTGGTGATGTTAAAGGTTTGCGTTGGACAAATACTACTCCTATTATTGCAGGGTCAGCAATAGAGCCAGACTGGAACTATAAATTTGAAGGACAATCTGCATTATCTATGTTTAAGATTATTGATGCAAATAACGATAAAGCTACATGGTGGTGTAATGGTTTTCCTGGTTATGGTGCAATGAGCCATCAAACTAATGTTAAGAAGAATAGTGATGATTGGCTTATAACTCCTGCTATACATCTTTCTTCCGACCGTGTTTATACTGTTGCATTTAAAGTGCGCAATGTAATGGCTGAGCCTAAGAATACACTCGAAGTAAAATGGGGTAAAGGAAACAATGTAGAACAGCTATCAAATGTATTGTTGGAAACCTTTACTCCAGAATTTTCTGAAACTAATGGACAATGGCAAGTATGCACAGCTGATATTATTCCCGATGCGACAGGCAATGTCTATATTGGATTCCACGATAATACAAGTGTTACTGATAAGTATCAAATTGCTATTGATAGTATTACTGTAACCAAGACAGCATACGCTACAGCGCCAGATTCAGTGAAGTCGCTGACTATTACTCCTGCACCAAAAGGAGCTTTACAAGCTACTATCAGTTTTATAACTCCGAAGGTTCGTATTAATGGTTCTGCACTTGCACGTATAGATAGCTTTGTTGTAAATAGAGATGGTATAAACATTGCACGCATAAATGCAGCAGCAATTGGAACTCGAATGGAATGGATAGACCAGAACGTTCCAACAAATGGTTTCCATACCTATACAATAATACCATATCTTGATGGGCACCCAGGACGTAAATCTACAAATAAAAATCTTATTGGTATCGATCGTCCACACAATCCTACAGGCATTACATTTACCGATCAAGGTACAACTTTAAAAGCTTTTTGGAATGTATTCCAAACTGTTGGTGCAAATGGTGGATATCTTAATCCAAAAGATGTTAGTGTAACTTTCTATACATTAACAAAGGGCGATTTTGGATTTGAATTAGGCGATTCGCTAACAACAAGTAAGCCTGGCGAAACCAGTACTATTTTGCCTTTCGATCCTAATAAAACAACTATGGACGATGGTAAAACACAAACATTAGCTTGGTTTGGTGTTAAAGCAAACAATACTACTGGAGAAAGCGACTGTGTTACGGCGCGTGGAATAGTTGTTGGTCCGTGTATTTCGTTGCCTTTCAAAGAGAGTATGTCGAATGGACAGTTAGATAATGGCTTTGCTTCTCTTTTAGGCAACGAACAATATAATAGCAGAAAGACGGCTGCTGCATGGCGTGTTGTAACCGATGCTGCTTCTGATAACGATGGAGGTAGTTTTGTTTGGGCTAACTATACAGAAGAATACGCAGGAAATGATGTGAATTTTACAATACAACAAGGCGATGAAACCTCAGTTAATTTACCAAAGGTTGCACTTGCTGGAGCAACAAATCCTAAACTCTTCTTTGATCTTTATTCGCTTATTGGCAACGAATCTACGTTGAAGGTATTAATTCAGACTCCTGATGGGAAAGACCACGTAGCTGCTCAGTACGACCTTAGTAAAACAACACAAAACGGGTGGACAAAACAATCGGTAGATTTAGCACCATTTGCTAAAGAACGATACATTATTGTTAAATTCGAAGGTGTAGCACAAGGTTCTAAGGTTATGATTGGAATAGATAATATTAATATTATAAACCAACTCGAACGCAATCTTACAGCTGTAAGCATTGAAACACCAGAGAATATTGTTGCAGGAAAGAAGGGACAAGTGAAAGTTGTAGTTAAGAATCAAGGGGCAGTTGATGCTACCAGATATTTCGTTATTCTTTATGCAAATGGAAACCAATGCGATGCAGTGAGCAGAACCAAACAACTTCCATCAATGGCTAACGACACAATCAACTTGAAGTTGCCTGTTGCTATTAACGAATCAGCTACATCGTTACAAGTAAAAGCTATGGTAATATACGATGGTGATATGCTGATAAATGATAATGAAACAGAAACAAAAGCTGTAAGTATTATTCAATCGCCTTATGGTAGAATAAACGATTTAAAAGCTGAAATGGGTGGAGAACATAAAGTTGTGCTTACATGGGGACAACCTGTATTACCAGAGCCTATTCGTATATATGATGGCTTCGAAAATTATTCTCCGTTCGCAAAAAATATGAGCCCTTGGACACTGATAGATGGAGATAAAGGTCTTACAGGAGCATTGCAACCTTCGTCTACATATCCTGGACAAGGAGAACCTTTTGCATTTACAGCTTTCAATCCTAATTGGTGGATTGAAGATATGACCAATGTAAATCCAGGATTAGCTCCTCATAATGGAAATCAATATGCTGCTGCTGTATATGCGCTTAACGAAAATCAGAAACTTGTTGAACAAAACAATTGGCTTATATCTCCACGTTTATCGGGTAGAAAGCAAGAAATAACATTCTATGTAATGAATGTTGCTACACGGCCAGGCGATACAAAATATGCAGAAAGTTTCGATGTGCTTTATTCTACAGAAAGTACCGACACAGCCACATTCGTAAAAATCAAGAGTGAACAAGCCGATGGAACTATTGCTTTTAACGAAGGTGCTAACTGGAAGCGTATTACTATTGAAGTGCCAGAAGGCGCAAAATATTTTGCTATTCATCACAATACACCAAAGGGTAAAGCTTATATTTTTGGTATAGACGATATTAGCTATGAACAAGTAGCTACAGGCGCAGACGATGATATAACAGAATACATTATTTATAGAGATGGAAAGAAAATTGCTAGTGTAAAAGGTAGCCAACACACTTATACCAATAATCGTGTTACAGGCGAACATATTTATAATGTTACGGCAATATACACTGCAAAAACTGGAGAAACAAACGAATCTGGTTTCTCTAACGATGCTTCTATAAATACAACCTCTATTGAAACAATAGAAAATGCTCCACAAACTTTCGATGTTACGACACTTAATGGTGTAAAAGTTCGCACAAATACTAAGAATTATAACAATCTTCAACGTGGTGTGTATATTATTAATGGTAAGAAACGTGTAGTGAAATAAAATAGCAATAGCAGATTAATATCTACACAGCAAAACTATTATTTATCTGAATGGGCTGATTGCAGAAAGCAATTAGCCCATTCTTATATAGTTTGCATCTGTAATTATAAGCGAGAGAAATATATAATGTATATTTGGTAGATTGAAAGCTACTGTATTGTTGCAACTTTTATTGTACTTATCAGCATTTATTAAATTAAAAAATATTGTTAAATGCTTGTTTTTTAATATATATTCTCTATCTTTGCAAAGCATTTTAGCATTTTATGTTTGCAAAGAAACCAATTCTTATTAGTTCTTTGAGACATTTTAGCGAAAAATATGTTTTTAGTAATACAATTATTAATATAAGGATACACAAAATGATACATGGACACGAAGTTCTCCACATGATGGAGGGTAACAACTATAGTAATAGAGAGAGCTTAGTAGAGGCTATTATAAACAAATTTGGTCCTGATGAGCGTTTTTATACTTGTTCTGCAGAAGGAATGACAGCAGAAGAATTAGTTGATTTTCTTGAGGCTCGCGGGAAGTTTATGCCTTCAAATAATGATGATTTTACGGTAGACACAAGTAAAATATGTAATCACTAAGGTAATAACTATGATTAAAATATATGGAATGAAGACTTGTCCAGATTGTACAGCTATAACTGAACAAGTAAAAAATAACAACCGTTATGAGATTATAGATATAGGCGAACACGTTCGCTTTTTAAAAGAGTTTTTACGCTTACGCGAAAACAACTCTGTATTTACAGAAGCTCGAAAGAAAGGTTATGTTGGTATTCCTTGTTTTGTACTAGAAAATGGTACAGTAACGCTGAATCCTGAGGAGGCAGGCTTACAAAACGAACAGGAATACAAGTCATCTTGTAATATAGATGGTAGCGGTTGTTAGAGAAAAGAGTTACCGAAAGGTAGCTCTTTTCTTTTTTTATCCAATAAAAGCCCATTTGTGCTTATTATAATTAGTAATTTCTGTACCTTTGCATAATTAAGTTCTTTAAACAAAATTACTGAAGCTGCGATGCGATTAGATAAACTTTCAATTATAAATTACAAAAATATAGAAGCGACAACACTTAACTTGTCGGCAAAATTGAATTGTTTTATTGGCCATAATGGGGAAGGAAAAACAAATTTATTAGATGCAGTCTATTATCTATCGTTTTGCAAAAGTGCATTAAACTCTAAAGATTCGGAGGTAATGCGCCATAATAGCGATTTTTTTGTTTTGGAAGGCGACTATACTACTGATACTAACGACTGTGAACAGGTATATTGTAGTATGAAGAGGGGAACAAAAAAGCATTTCAAACGGAATAAAAAAGAATATAGAAAGCTCTCTGAACACATTGGATTAATACCTTTAATTTTTGTTTCTCCATCGGATATTTCTATTATAGAAGGCGGAAGCGAAGAACGACGTAAATTGATGGATGTTGTTATTTCTCAATACGACCGTCTTTATATAGAATCGTTAGTACGTTATAATAAAGCTTTGCAACAACGTAACAGTTTGTTGAAACAAGAAACCGAACCTGACACAACATTGTTAGAGTTATTAGAAATGCAGATGGCTGAATATGGAACAGAAATTTATAATAAACGAGCAGCTTTTATAAAACAACTTATTCCTGTATTCCAATCTATCTATCAAACAATATCGCAAAACAGAGAACAGGTTTTATTACAATATGTATCGCATGGAGAACGAGGAAATTTGCTCGATGTTATACAGCGCGATAGAGCAAAAGATCGAATAATGGGCTATTCATTGCATGGTATTCATAAAGACGACCTTGTTATGTCAATGAATGGTTTTCCCATGAAACGTGAAGGAAGTCAGGGACAAAACAAAACATTTGTATTGGCTTTAAAGCTTGCTCAATTCTATTTTTTAAAACAAACTGGAGGAAATAGAACTCCATTACTGTTGCTCGATGATATTTTTGATAAGTTAGATGCTAGTCGAGTAGAGCAGATTGTAAAATTAGTTTCGGGCGATAGTTTTGGACAAATATTCATTACAGATACTAATCGTGAGCATTTAGATAGTATTTTGGGTAATAGTAGCTTTGATTATAAGATGTTTTCGGTTGAAAATGGTGAAGTTACAGAAAGGAGTTCTTCTAATGTTTAGACGTAAAGTTAAGCCTATTTCAGAAGTTATTAGTAAATTTTTGCGTGAGGGCGGACTCGAATCTCCTTTACTTCAGAAGCGAATTATTACGGCTTGGGATATAGTTGTTGGGCCAACTATTACACGATATACACAAGAAAAAGGTATTCGAAACCAAACATTATTCGTAAAAATATCTAATCCTGCCTTGCGTCAGGACCTTTCTATGATGCGAAGTCAGTTGGTAAAGCGTTTAAACGACTATGTAGGTTCGTTTGTTATTTCCGATATCCGCATTTATTAGTATTTGTGTTCTATATCATATTCTTCTTTTATTCTTATTTGGTATAAGTAAAGCTTCTGTAGGTTTGTCCTCCAAATGGCATAGTATAATTTCTTATAGCAATATGGGGCACAGAACGAAGCGTCTAAAATGAGTTGAGCGTAAAAACGGCTTATTGCTTTATGTTTCAAAGAGTTATGTGGATTGGTAGAATATTGGTCTGTAAAACGAAACGTTTACATTAGTTTAATTTTGGTTTACATAGAAGGGCTGTTGAGGCTCATAAGATAGGCAGAAGGTTTACATAGGGGTACAAAAGGCTTACATAAGATTGAAAAAAGGTTTGAGAGGGCTATTGAGGGTTCTCTTTTGTTGTTTATATATGATTGAAATTGCGGTAATTAAGCGATATACGTGGTTTTTTGGTTCTTCCGAAGGATAATGTGGAAATGGGGATAAAACGGCGTTAGAATATCATAAGAATTATATTTTGTGGGTGGTAAAAACAGAGTGGTTTTATCACCCTTTTTCGTACAAAATAAGCTGTTTTTTTGTAGTGGTATTAGGGCTGCTATTGGAAAGTGGTATTAGTTTCTGTAACAACTGGTATTAGTAAAGTAGGTTTTGAGGGGGTGCGATACAATAGGGGTAAGATACTACTTTTTTAATAATATGCACATTTTTCGTACTGATAGCCCCCCCCTAAATGCCCCCAATATCTTTTAATACCCCTTATTATATTATAGTATATCAGGCTCTTTGCAAAGATTTTGAATGTAAAAAGGAGGGGGAACATCTTTTAGGAGGAGAAAGGAAAAACTGTAGGGTACATTCGGTACAAGAAAGGCCGTTTAGACAAGACGGACAAGACCGATAATGGTACTGAGAGAGCGAATATCTGACTTTGGAAGTTGAAATGGCTTAAAACGTGGGTTTTCGGATATGCAGAGAATGCAATCTTCGTCGTTTTCACACTCTTCTACACGTTTTACGAGAGCACCTTGACTGGTGTCAAGCACATATATACCACCCCACTGAAAGAAGAGAATATTAGGAATTTTGCGGCAGGCAATAATATCTCCATTGTTATAAAGAGGTATCATAGAATCGCCTGATACCCGAATAAGGAAGTTTGCCCCCTTTGCTTCGAATTCAGGAATTGTGTAATGTTCACAGTCTTCTAGATACACTCCCTCGCTGTCGGCCACAGGAAACCCCGCCACTGCTTCAAGAGGGATTAGAGGAATGCCCTTTGGGGACTTTCTCAACTTTTTTTCTTGTTGGATTGTTATTTTCTTTGTATCTTTGGAGATAGAAAGAGACAGATCTTCAGTAGATGGAATACTCGGAGTCCCTTTCGTTTTGAGCATTGAACCATGACCCGTGAGAAGCCATTCAGGATTAACATCGGGAGCGTATGCAAGAAATCTCGATATATTATCTTCGCTTATCCCATTGTTTTGCCCCAATATCCCCCGTGTAGTTCCTGACAATTTATAGTACTCGTACTCTGAAACTCCCTTTTTTGCTAAATAAAGCGAGATATTTTGCTTTATTTGCGATTTTATTTGTTTATTTTCTTGCATAATCGAAATATCTTGTTTATCTTTGCAACGTATTCCATTTGGAAGTGCGCCCAAAGATACGAAAAAGGGGTGAAAATAACAAACTTTTAAAATTAAAGATTATGAACGACAAAGTTATTATAGCCAAGGCAAGTGATGCGACAGCAGAACGCTTGTATCGATTTGTAAAGAAGATTAATGATAACACAAGTATCAAGGCATATCCTAATTTTGACAACGAGGCGGTATTCTTCCCAGTGGATAAATACGATATGAATTTTATAAAAGATGCCCTCTCCGAGAAAGGGTTTGAGGTCAAGATAGAAAATGCTATCAAATAAATACGTGAGATTATGGAAGTTCTTGAATTGGCCAGTCGTCAGGTAGAGGCAAGAGTTCTACGCTATAATGGCAGTTTAATGCTGCAAGGTCGGAAAGTATATGGAGCCACAGAAGCTGTTTATGTTCGGATAGACCTGATAAGTCGAATGCGTAAGAATCCTCGGTTGGCAGGTTTTGCAATACCGGCCGTCGAATTTGAGCAATTCTGCAAAACGAAATTAGGTTACGCTTATATTTCTGCACATCAGTGGAAGAAGTGCAATCTACTATCATTACTCGGATAATGTATTTCATACTATTTGGAATTTGGCTATAAAGTTAGTAAAAATAAACCAATAAAATAAGTGAGATTATGAAAAAGTACATTCACATTAAGAAAGCAGACCGTGAGTTTATCGCAAAAGCTCTAAAGGTTACTGAACGCACAATTTTCAACGCTACACACTTTGAGGATATAAATGAGGGTAACGACCTTATGAAGAAGATACGCACGCTCGCTTTACAGCGTGGCGGCATTGTGATGGTGAAAGCTAAGGAAGCTGAAATTCTGTATGATGCTGATGGTTATATGAGATGGCATCTACCCAACGATGTTTTGTTGGAGTTCTGCTATAAGGAAGAGAACTGTGTAGTGTTTCACAAAGGAACAGAGGTGAAACGTTACCATCACGTGATGGTAAGCGAAATTCCTTCTATCCATAACTGGGCAGCAACATTGAGATAAGGAGACAATATGGAGTATTACGGTAACAAACTTTGCATATCCTACCACGAGCTTGTGGACAGCGGCATTATGACTAATTCCAACTATTGTTACAAGGCTTGGAAAGGTCAGATAGACGTTGTTCGTCGCGGTGGAGGCGCAAATGGCTGTTGTGCTCTGATTGCCATAGACAGTTTGCCGAGTAAGTACAAGGAGGCTGTCGAGGAAATGTATCCCGGTGGCGACGAAGTGCGCATCAAGACTTGGATATTGTCCAATTATGAGATGGACCAAGCTGCCGTTGCATTCTTCCATGACCGAAGTAAGACAGGCATTGATCTTGACGAGAAAAAGAAACGCGAGTACATCATCAATGCCTCGGTGCTGAACTGCTGTATCAAACTCTATGAACGGGCACGGGACAGCCAACGCCTGTTCGGTGGCAGATACAACTGGGATATGATGGCGAAGACCATAGAAACCTTGCGCGAGGAACTGGGACACACGCTCCCTGCGAGCACGCTGCGCTTCAGGAAGAAGGTAAACGACTACAAGTGTAACGGCTACGGCTGTCTTATCAGCGGCAAGTTTGGAAACCAGAGCGCAAGGAAGGTGGATTACAAGACCAAGCAACTGGTCCGTGGCTTGGCAGTCTTGCCGAACAAGCCCTACAACAGTAACGTACACGAGATGTATATCAGCTTTGTCTGTGGCGAACTTGATGTTTACGACCCGAAAACCGGAGAACTGTTCAATCCCGATGATTTCACGGATAAGAACGGCGACCCGAAGTCCCTGAGCGAGAGTACCATCAACAATATACTGAACGAGCCGGCAACCAAGATGCTGATAGAGAAATCGCTGTCGAGCTGGAGCACCTTCATGCACGAGCAAATGCCTTATATGCACAGACACAGCGGACACTTCTCATTGAGCCAAATCACGATGGACGACGTGGACCTGACACGAAAACTGAAGGACACGAAGCAACGTGTACATGCTTACTATGCCTACGATGTGGTGAGCCAGTGCGTGATAGGCGCAAGCTATGCGAGGAAGAAGGACGAGCGGCTCGTAGTGGATTGCTTCCGCGATATGTTCCGGCTGATAGCCAGTAACGGCTGGGGCATTCCTGCCGGTATCGAAGTGGAGAACCACCTGATGAGCCAGTACAAGGAGGGCTTCCTGAAAGCCGAGACGGTGTTCAAGTTCGTGCGCTTCTGCGCCCCCCTGAACTCACAGGAGAAATATGCCGAGCCTCTGAACGGTGCGAAGAAGCGCAGCGTGATACACAAGAACCACGAGGGTATCGGTCGTTTCTACGGCAAGGGCAAGTGGCGTCAGGAGTATCAGAAAATCAGCGACGAGACCAACGAACTCTACGAGGACAAGGAATATTTTACTTGGGAGCAGCTGGTTGCCGATGACCGCAAGGACAATGAAGAGTGGAACAACATGCTGCACCCCAACCAGAAGATGTATCCGGGAATGACGCGCTGGCAGGTGCTGGAGGCAAACATCAACCCGAACCTGCTGCCATACGACGCGAGAACGCTTGCCTATCATATCGGTGAAAGAGTGGAAACGAGTATTCGGAGAAATTCGACCGTAAGGGTGGCACACGAAGACTGGTGGCTGAGCAGCACGAGCGTACTGGAACGATTGGAGCCGAACAATTATAAGGTAACAGCCTGTTATCTTCCCGATGATGAAGGCACTCCACAGGAGGTGTTTATCTATCAGAAAGGCAAATACATCGACACCGTGGAGAAAGTGAATACTTACAGCCGTGTTATGGCCGAACAGACGGAAGAAGACCAAGCTGCATTCGTGGAACAGCAGAAAAAGATAGCGAAGTTCAACAAATATGTTGAGGACAACGCCATCGACAGACTGGGCGTGATGAAGAGCCTCACCCACGGCCCCTCTCGCAAGGAGAGGGGAGCTGCCGAAGAGGACACGGAGGCACTGGAGCTGAAACCACAGAAAGAGCCGGAGCGCAGAGCACTTGTACCGATGGACGCGGCGAGCCACGCTGTAGCCGACATTTAGAAACAGCCCGATGGTGTAAGGCGGCACACCCTGTTGACAGGAGACGGATTGATGAAGTCACTTGAGGGGAGGTTGCAAGGTTCGAATCCTTGACGGGCACAATAAGAATAACGATTAAATGCCATTAGAATATGATTACAACAGGCAACAAACAGCGGATACTGGAGGCGATAGCAGCCAACCGCAAGAACTATCCGAGCGACGCGAAGCATGCGTCTGCGCTGGGCATCTCAGCCAGCGTCTACACTGGGCTGAAGAAAGGCCAGACGGAAAAGGTGCTGAGCGATGCCAACTGGGTGAACATCGCCCGGAGGCTGGACGTGAACCTCCGAGAGACGATAGATTGGAAAGGGGCACAGACAGAAACCTTCAGGTATATCAGCTTGCAGATGGAGGCGTGTCAGGAACGCAGCCTTAGTGTGATACTTTGCGACCTGCCCAACATCGGCAAGACCTATACGGCACGCTGGTATGTACACGAACACCGTAACGCTGTGTACGTCGATTGCTCACAAGTGAAGACGAAGCGTGCGCTGGTCAAGAAGATAGCACAGGAGTTTGGTGTCGGCATCAGCGGCAAGTATCAGGACACCTACGAGGATCTCGTGTATTACCTGCGCTCTATGGAGCGGCCGTTGGTAGTGTTGGACGAAGCCGGGGATTTGCAGTACGAGGCGTTTTTAGAACTGAAGGCATTGTGGAACGCAACGGAAATGTGCTGTGGTTGGTATATGATGGGAGCAGACGGACTGCGTGCCAAAATCAACAGAATGGTGGAACATCAGAAAGTGGGCTATGCCGAGATATTCTCACGCTATGGCGGTAAGTACAGCCGTGTAACGCCTGACCAAGAAGATGACCGCCGTCAGTTCCTATTGGAACAAGCTCGTGCCGTGGCAAGTGTAAATGCCCCGAAAGGCACGGACATTGGCCAGATAGTGCGCAAGAGCGGAGGCGGCCTTAGAAGAGTATATACGGAAATTGAGAAAATAAAGAGAGGAGCATAATTATGATGACAAAAATAGAAATGGAAGCTATGGAAGCCGTTATCGGTATCCATAAAGAATTGGCAAGGCAAAACGAGATAGACTGGGAACAGCGTAGATATGAAATCGCCAAGGAATGTCTTCCGACGGTTTATCAGACAGCACTTGAGATCGCCAAGAAAACAGGTGTTATTGAGAAACCGAAAGACATCGTTGCTGTTGCAGTAGACCTTGCAGACGTGCTGATTGAAAATCTGAAAAAAGACAAGGAGTAATGGTCAAACGAGCGTACAGTCCGAAAGACATTGCCGCCAAGAAATGGGTAACTCTACCGTGGGGTGAGCAGTGGAGTGAACCGTTCGGTTTTCCTGCTGAGAACGCTTCCTGGTTCATCAGCGGTGCCAGTGCTCAGGGTAAAAGCTCGTTCGTGATGCAGTTGGGCAAAGAACTGTGCAAGTACGGTCCTGTTCTCTATATGAGCTATGAAGAAGGTGTAACCCAACCTTTCCAGCGTCGTATGGACTATTTGAACATGAATGAGGTGCAGGGGCGTTTCCGAGTTATAGATGACGAGTCGATAGAGGAGCTTGAAACGCGACTTGCCAAACCAAAGTCCGCAAAATTCATCATCGTTGATTCCTTTCAGGTGGGCTGTAATAATTTTGGTTGGAGTTACTCATCTGCCGTTACACTGATGAAGCGATTCAGTCGCAAGTGTTTCATCTTCATAAGTCAAGAATATAAGAGCGAGCCAATGGGAAAGCCTGCCGTGAGCCTGAGATATATCTGTGATATGAAGGTTCGGGTTATGGGTTATAAAGCCTACTGCTTAGGTCGAAGCGTCGGTTCGGCAGGTACCCACTATGTTGTGTGGAAAGAAGGGATATTAAAGACGAGTAACAATATATAATATGAAAAGAACAGCAAACGGTGGCAGTTTCAAGAAAGGCAATGTGCCGTACAATAAGGGAACAAACATATCCTCACGAAAGCATCATACACGGAAAGGTGTGCAGGGGTTCTTGAAGCGGGCGGTACTGATGATAGCGCAGGACGGTTCTGTCGCCCGCGAGTTTGAAAGCGTGGCTGAATGTCAGAAATATTTAGGATTAAAAGACCGCCACTCCATATCATACGCCATAAAAAAACAGCAGCTGTGCGCTGGACATAAATTGTTGTATGAAGATGACTGGTCTCCTTTGGGAGATTACAGGTGGCGGCCGACAATAGGAAGGAATATTGACGGCTCCCTGAAAAAAGGACACCCTTGGTCTTCGCTTTATAATTCAAGAATGAGCGAGGAAATGAAACAGAAAAAGCGAAAGGCATCGAGCGAGCAAAGCAAGCGTATGGCAGACGACCCGAACAGCAAATGGGGAAAAGGCGTTCAGAAGCCTATCTTATGCATAACTACCGGTATCAGGTATGAATCCATCAAGCAAGCTTCCAGCCAGTTGAATATTCCTGCGAACTATATCAGCGCGGCCATATTGAGGTTTGGAACGACAAATGGCTTGAAATTTAGAAACATTGAAAGTGTTTAATGGTATGGCAAGTAAGCGAGACAACCTGCTTTATAGGTTACGAAAGAAAGGCGTGAGAGTGATAACACGCGAGCGCACAATCTTTTGTCCATACGATGGCGAACCATTCAAGACAATACAGGTGAAACGCCTGTGCAAGGAATTTCACTTCCACGTACAATTAGAAATACAATAGGATATGAGTAGAGAAAAAAGAATTATGGAAATAACGCCAGGGCGGATGATTCCAGGTGGTCGAATGACAGAGTGCTTCGAAAGCCAAGGACATAGTTGTCCATATTGCCAAGGAAATGGGTACCACTGGCAAGAGGACGAGTATCAAGAGCGGTATAAAAAGGAATGCCCGATATGCAAGGGCAGCGGTAAGCTTGATGCAGTGATAGAAGTTGAGTGGAAAGCAAGAGAAAAAGTAAAACCAGAATTGATGAAAGGTGACAGCAATGAAGCGTAGGTGTGTAAAATGCAAACACGGTTACAACCCCGCCCCAGGCAGTAGCTGTTTTGATGTTCAGTGTTGCGGCTTTGGATTGAAAGGTGGTGGTGCTGCTCCTGTTGGTGAATTCTGTCCTATGGATGGAAAGAAACTACAGAATTTGAGAAAAGGATATGAATAAATAATCGAGACAAAAGCATAAAAAGTAAAAAGATGATGGAAAAATTAAGATATAAATCGATAATTCCGAACGATAAGCCCGACTGGCTGCTTCGATTGCAAATGGAAATCAGTCAATCCTATGCGTTGAGAGGTATGGAAGATACTCCCGAAGAGTGGCAAGAGCTGAAGGGCTTCATCGACGACTTTATCGACAAACTCTACGTTAGAAAAGACGTAAGAATAAGAAGCGAGATAACCTCCTATCTTATGAAAGAAGATGGGCAGACGCAGCTCCTTATCAAGAGAAATGGCAAATTACTTCAAACTTATTACATTCAAAAATAGAAATATATGAAAATCTTAGATGAAATTAAAAAGCGATTGCAGGTATGGCACGAACAGCGTGCTAACCGTATAGAAGCTAAACGACAGGCACAGCTCGATGCGGAAGCCAGCGAAGCCGTGCAAGTAATGGAATTTAACGGCGAGCTATACATCAGCGTAGATGGCAGACCACTATTCAATATAGATATCTTTAGGGATAGCGTGGCGGAGGTTGTAGCATGCGGGCGACGAGCTTACAAAGACTGGAAGGAGGAAAAACTATGGGAGCGGAGCGAAACTACTCGAGGTTTTATATCTTGCTGAAAAAAATGCCTGGAGCAGATAAGAATACACTGGTGTATCAGTATACAAATGGCAGAACAACGCATATACACGAAACCACACGGCAAGAGTACAATTCGATGTGCAACGATATGGAACGTGTGGCAGGTTTTGATGAGCGCAGGGAGGCAATACGGAAGGAACTCCGTCGAAAGCGCAGCGTGTGCCTGAAGCTGATGCAGCAGCTCGGTGTGGATACCACAGACTGGGCGCGAGTAGACAACTTCTGTCTGAATTCCCGTCTTGCTGGTAAGCCTTTCAGGAACATCAGCATAGAGGAGCTTGAAAACCTCGCTGTAAAACTGAAGACTATCAAGCGCAAGGGCGGTCTGAAACCACAGCGACCACGGGAAGAGCAGAAGAATACGACCTCATTTGTTTATATCCCGGTTGGCAATATAACAGAATGTTAGTTTTTAGTAATAATCAAAATTGTCGAAAAATGGAAACAAGTATTGAAAAGGCCTTTTGTAATTTAGGTAGAACAAAAAAGTCAGAGTTCATATCAGAGCATATTGAACTTGCCTCAAGCAAGGCTATGGCAAATTATGTCAAGGATTATCTGTTTGATGTGCTTAAAGACGTAAACGATGACGAGTACATAGCAATGTACCTGAGAGAGAAAGGATATACAGTAACCAAATAAAACAATATCACTATGGCAACAAGAAAGAAAAAAGTAATCATTACCGGCGTGAGCAGAGAAGCCGCCGATGAAGCGTTTGCAACCTATGCCAAGAGCGATGCACAGTTGCAGAAAATCAATGCGGACATTGAGTTGCAGTGCGCCAAGTACCGTGAGAAGTATGCCGACAAGATAGCCACCCTCTCGGAGGAGCGCGACAAGGCGTTCGACACTCTTCAGGCATTCGCCACGGAGAACCAAGCCGAGCTGTTCACCAAGAAGAAGAGCCTCGACATGGCGCACGGTGTGATAGGCTTCCGCACAGGCACTCCAAAACTAAAGACACTGAAAGGCTTCACTTGGGCAAGTGCCTTGCAGCTAGTAAGAGAGTTCTTACCCGACTATGTCCGACAAACATGGGACATTGCCAAAGACAAGCTGCTTGCCGACCGCGAAACCGATACTATGCTTGAGAATATGGCAAAATGTGGCATACAAGTAGTACAAGACGAAGCCTTCTACGTGGAACCAAAGAAGGAGGACGCAGCATGAAACGCGAAGTGCTGAAACCAACGAGGGTTGCTCTCTGTCGCAAATGTTGCGGTTCAGGACTATTACTGTCTAAAGCCACTTGCCCTCAGTGCGAGGGCAGTGGTAGAGTACTGGTGAGTTGTAAGATGCTTCTCGATATTCGCCCTTACAAAAAGAATCATTAAAACTTAAAATCCACCACGGTGAACAAACGAACAGGAAAGAGTTATGCTAAACGCGTTGCCGACATCAACCATATATACGACACTTATATAAAGACCGGTCTTCCGAACCGAGAGATATGGAAGCGATATATATACCCTAAGTACGGCATTAGCGAACGCACCTTTTACAATCTGCTGAAAGCATCGGGCAGTCCGAAGATAGAGGACCACTCGAAGCTTTCAGCAGAAGGCTTTTTGTTCCCCAACATACATACAGACGATGAAATCAGAGACCCAACGTATTTTAGGAAGAATACTGAATGACATTCGTGTAGAACTGACAGACGAGTTCGACCAAAACTTCGAGCGTCAGTCGTTTTTTGGCGAAGCGTGGCAGCGACGCAAGAGTCCCACACGCCCAGGTGGACATATTCTTATAGATACAGGACAACTCCGCAAAAGCATACAGAGCCGAACAACCGAAAACAGCATCATCTTCTATACCACCGAACCACACGCAGCCATTCACAACGAAGGTGGAGAAATCATTGTTACCAAGAAAATGAAGCGTTACTTTTGGCATAAATACTACGAAACTACAGGGACATTCGGACGCAAGAAGGACGGCAGTCTTAGAAAAGATAAGCGCACTGTACAACTAACAGAGGAAGCCGAGTTCTGGAAGTTTATGGCACTAAAGAAAGCAGGAACAACCATTAAGATACCACGTCGCAGGTTCTTAGGAACCAGTCCAGAGGTGGAAAAGACAGTGAGAGAAATTATAGAAGAAAACATAACCGAATACATTAACTTTGAATTAGAAATAACAGAACGATGAGAAAAGAACTATACACAATGCTCTGCGATAAGCTGAAGACAATAGGCGGAGGAGCAATAAAGCATATCGACCTGTGGAACCACAATGTAGAGTTTATTGAACAAGAAGAGCAGTGGGAACGACCTGCTGTGTTCGTGGAGTTCGCCCCCATTCAATGGCAGGCTGTTCAGAACGGTGTGGAGTACCGTGCCGAGCCGATAGTGAACCTGCATGTGGTAACGGACTGGACGGGCAGCGTCAGTGCCGGCAGCGAGCTCCAGGAGGAAAGCCTGAAGGTATTCGACCTGCTGGAGGAAATCCACAAGGCACTGACCTGCATGGAAGGCGATACTTTTATGGAATTTGACCTGGTGGAAAGCCGGACAAACCACAACCACGAGGAAATTGTCGAGAACATAGAAAGCTACCAATGTGTAGCCATCAAGAGCCTCTGAACGAAAAACAAGCTAAAAAACAAAAATAATCCGTTGCTTTTATTGTAAGTAACGGATTTTTATTGTATATTTGCAGCATTATACAAAAGCGCATTGGGAATGATGACCTGGCATTTGAGCCCTAACTATCGCCCAATGCGCTTTTTATATATCATTTATGGAATATAAGAAATATGTTATACGGATAAAGCCATTGCCTTTCCTATCAGCTTTTTTTGCCACATTTAGCCTTACTTTCTTACCTCTTATTTCTCCTTCAAAATAATAAAAATGGTCAATCCCATCGGTTCTCTCATGTGTCAAAGGAGAACTATCTATAAAGGTAGCTTTGTGCAATACCTTATCCAATGATACTAAATCTTCTTTCTCCAGCACCTTTGACCTGCCAAACGTATCAGAGAATAGATGCTTGTTGCCGTAGGTAGAGAAACCAACCTTAATCATTCCATCTTCTATCGGCTTTTCATACTTCACTTTAAGCAGCGGTTCCATTTCGTGCAAGTAATGTGTACGCTCAATAGCACGTTCAGTTTTCGTCTTATCCCCTACACACTTACGGAGCAACTTACACGCAGCGCAGAGTTCGTTATCAGGGATAAACACCAATTTAACATTGCCCTTTGCTATATCACAATCCTTACACCTACGAATGGTATAAGGGTTGTAGTCGGGTACGGACTTCTGTTCCAGTCCGGCATTGAAACGGAATATCCCCTTTGTGTCCTTGCCCGTTGCCTCTTCTCCGAGAGCCATCGCCTCATTGTGTGGTGTGACGGGATATTTCGACTTGCGCACCTGTACAACTGTGCAGCGGCAGTTCCATCCGTTCGGCGGGTAATATTCTTCCCAGAACGGGTCAGTGATGGGCAGCGTTACACGGTCAAGAGCGGCATGTTCAGGGCGTACCTTATCGTCTCCTGCAGTACGGTACTGGAGGTTGTATCGGTCGCCATCCTGCATGAAACCCTCCCACTTGGCAGCCATCTGTGCGGAGGCCTGCACAAAATTATACTCCGCACGGAGATAGTTCCGGTTGTATGTGCTGTCAATGCTTTGAACGTCATTCAGGAACTGTTCGAATGGTTTTCGATTGCCGTTCTCATCGAGTAGCGACGGGAACGCCTCGTTCAGTTCGTGGAAGGTCTTCATACCGGAGAATATGTAGTCAGACCGTTGCAGCCGCTTTCGCATCGTATCGGACATCGCTACTTTCTCAAAGGAAGAGTCCAATGCAGCGGCATGCGCCTCAATGAAGTCCCGCATTTTAGGCGTCTCCAGAATCTCAATGCGGAACTGTGCCCCCTCCACCTTGTAAAGTGTCCGCATCATTCCCTCAAAGAGCGTGGAGAGTTCTTTCCTTATATCCTCTTCACGGCTGAAAGTGGCTTGCAGTGCGGACTTGTCCAGCAGATGGGCATAGCGTTCGTGCAGCCCCTCGTAGTCAGAGGGGCTCAGTCGAAAAAAGGGCGTTTATTTTGTTCCTGTCGCTTCTTTTTGCCTGGCTTGGGTGTTTTATCGCCCTTGGGCTCTTCACCGCCACCGTCGGGGGGTGTGGGGCCAAGAACGGGAACCTGCTGCCTGCGCTCGCCTACGGGCATGTTGTATTTCTCCTCGAAGTAGGATGGATCCACCTCGTAATTGTTCAAGACGAGCTGCTCGTAAGCCACTTGTTGCTCCGGCGTATAGTCCGCACTGTAGTCCCAGTCGAAGCGAATACCTTGCAATGGAAATCCATGCTGTATCATACGTGGGATTAACTGATTATTAATGACATCACGGAGCATGTCGCAGTCAGAATCTACAAGGTTTTGGAATACCTCGAGGTGAGTTTCTGATTGTGATAGTGAAGAGCCGTCCTCGATGGTCATTGTTTGTCCGATAATGAGTTTGGAGAGTTCAGAGTTTGCCCGATCGATACGGCGGTCATAGACATTGAAGGAATCTCCTTTGGTAGACTCTACAACTTCGATATCCGTTCCCTGCTGAAAGATACCCCAGCCTTCTGTACCCATATCAGCCATCATCTTTTCCATTTTAGAGAGTTCCTTGTCATCGCGGGTTGTTGTGCGTGCAATACGCATCGGCATACCAAAGATTTCGGCAAAGGTATCCCAGAAAGCCAATGCATTCTTCTTAGGAATTGTCTGTGTGGCAGCTTTAAGATAAAGACCAAGGGCGTCAGGCTCTCCCACCTCAATGAGCCAATCAACAAACGGAGGCTCGTGGTAGTTAATACCCGATTGCCAGTCATCGCCTAACTGTTTAACGACTCTACCATATTCAGGAATAACGTGTTTCCTAGGGATAAGCTTTACGCCATTATAATAAAGCATATTATTTGCATCAGTCATTAATTCACCAAGTTCAATGAGCGAATGGCCCCAATAATTTGCATCCAGCGCATATTTCATAAGCTGTTTGAACCATGACTTATTAAAAAAATCAGCTACCTGTTCGTCCTCATCTCCTTTTTCATTAACGAGTTTAAACGAGCGGGCCATCACAAAACCTTCGCGTTGCTGAATGCAGCCCGAAAGGTGTAAGTCTACCTCCACATCACGATAAATGTCATAGAGACGCTGACGGTTCGGATTGTCGACGTTGATAGCCATCTGCCACGCAATACGCCAATCTCCAATGTCCTTGCGCGTAAGCGAATCTGTAGTACGTTGCAGTTCCATCACTGTTTTATGGAACTGCTTTGCGTCATTTTTAGCCAAACGGAGTATCCCGAAAGGAGTTTGTAGCAATGACTTGTTTGTATTTCTATTCTTAGCCATAGTGTTTACCAATTATATCGTTGTTTCTTTTGGCTTCCGTACTTCATCGGTAATCCGATAGTGTCGCCGTTATCATCGATAACAAGTGGCAGATCTGGTACTATCTTTCCGGCCTGTACCCCCTCCAGCCACTTGATGGCCCGCTCATAGCGTTCCTTGCGTATCTCCATTCCCATCTTCTGCGGTGTGGACGCAGCCATGTGGTAGATGGCGATGTCGCAGACATACATCACCACGAGCCTGTTGCGGTCGCTTCCTGAAGCGCTGAACACAGCAGCTGTATCATACTTCGGGCGGAGATAGCCGGCTATCTCCTCGACGGCCTCCGTTTCGGCGTTGACCCGGTTCTCCTCGCTGACCTGAGACACCACTTTAAGTGCCTGCTCGCCAATGACCACCCTATAGTCTTCATCTGTGATAAACATAAGCCTACATCGTTATATATAATGCCTTACTCTCAATATCCCCGACGGTTGTTCCCTTTTGGAAAATGCCGCCAGCCACAAACTTTCTCACCTCCTGTTTGGAGAGAACCTCGAGCTTCTTGTTGATGACAAGCACCATGTACTTGCGGTGCGTGATATGGTGAAAGCGGTCTGCCCTCCTGACGGCATGCTTGAAGCGGAAGCCGAAGATAATGTCTTTTATAAGCCGTATCATGTTATTTACCATTGGTTTTTGGAGGTCGGGCGTTTGCCGAACCTCGGTGAATAAATCTGTTGCCTTGTATTCTTCTGAAGGATATAGATGGCCCCCTCGTCTGCGTCGGGCGCATCGTCGTTGCCAGCCATACCTTTCTCGAAGGCGAGCGTCTGTTCGACACCAGCCTGCATGTCCGGGTCTTCCTTCTGCGAGATGTCGTAGTAGACAAAGCCCCGTTCCCAGAGCGGACTGATGGCCTCGATGCGCTGGAACTTGTCCGGCTTTTTGCGTGTATCGCCGGTAATGGGCAGTTGATAGCCTCGGATCTCTCCCTCCGTGGTGAACTCATCGAGGAGAATATCCTGCATAAAGCTTGCTTCGATGGCAAAGCGTATGGCAATGCCGATTTCCTGGCTCCATTCGTAGAGGTCGTAGCACCAGCGGACGAGTTCGGCAACAGAGGCCTTGCGCACGAAAGCGCGCAGGTGCCAAAGATAGGTTTTGTGTTTACCCCAGAGCTTGGCGGCCTTGGTGTCGTTGGTCTTCTTGCTTTTCCACGATGGGTCGATATAGAGGACAAATTCGGAGAACTCTTTCCATACCGGTCGTTTTGCCCAACGTATCCATTCCTGCCGGAAGACAGTTCCCTCGACGATGGGATTATGCATCATCTCCTTGTTCCAGGCACGATAGCCTACAAAGTCGGCATATTCGCGGGCTTCCTCCTTGGTCCATTTCTCACGCCATACGGGATTGCCCTCGCTGTCCACGGCATATATGGTTGAGACATGCACGCCCTTTGTCTTGCAGATGTTGGCCAAGACTGAGGTCTTCGAGATAAGGTTACCGACCATAATGAAGCGTCCACGCCCCACATCGAGGGCACCAAAAAGGGCTTCCTTCACCCAATCGGTGAGTTCGCGCACACGGCGTTCATTACGGCAGAGTTCATCGTCATCAAGATCGTCAATGACGATATAGTCCGGTCGTGCCTCACGCTTGCGGAGACCACGCGGCGACTGTCCACGACCACACGCAAGGAAATATATCCCCTCCTTGGTGGTGAATTCCCCCTCCGTCCAGTTGCCCATAGACATCTGTTTTCCGAAGTCGGCGATGATTCGTTTGTTATACTGGAGCTCCGCCTGAATGTCACCGAGGAGCCGGTTTGCGCTATCCTCTGACTTGCCGACGAGCACCATGAAGTTGATGAGCCTCTTGGGCTGGAACATGAGCCACAGCGGAGTGAAGATGTCCATGTGGGTAGACTTGGCATGCCCGCGAGGCCACTTGAAGACAGCTTTCAGGTTCGGAGTGTTCTTTACCTTATTAGCTGCGGCGTTGTGGAACGGTGCATTGTGGATGGTACGGATAACCTCACCCGTAACCTTGTCGCGCAGCTGCAGGAAATGAGGGAAATAGTATTCGCAGAATGCGGCATAGTCCTTCTGCAGCCTGCGAATGCGCTGCTCTTTCTGCACGGAACTCTCGCGGACAAGGCTTTTCGTGTCCGTAATGCTCTGTATTTGCCGGCAGTGTTCCTGCCACTCCTGCTGTATCTTCTTGAGCTCCAATATTGTTGCCATAGCGTGATACTATAATGTAGACGGGTTTTGCATGCGCTCCATGAGGAACTTGTTCTGGTACTTGTTGATGGCCTTGATAAGCTCCGGCGTAATCTCCGGGTCGTATGACGCCTGGTCCTGAATCCAGCGGTTAAAAGCCATGAACACCTCTATGGCATCGATGACGTTTGCCTTCTTGTCGAGCTTCTCTATCGTTGCCGAGAGTTTTGAGAGCTTGTCGGCTAGCGAGCCGATGAGCGTCGGGTCCTTTGACTTGTTCACACTCTCTATCAAACCGTCGATGGTAAGCAGGAGCTTGTTCACCAGTTCCGGGCGTGATATGTTCTTTGCGGCGCGCGCCTCCTTCCATCCTTCAGAGGTGCACCATTTGGAAACGGTAACGCGCGACACACCCAGCTGGTCGGCAATCTCCGTCTGCTCCATTCCGGAGAGGTACAACGACCTCCCGATGGTCTTTTTCTGTTCAATTTCTGCCTTTGTCATAAAAACGTTTTTATGGATTGTATTAAAAACTACTGCAAAGATGCCCTTTTTCAGGCAGGCAGGAAAAGAAGTGTGCAATGCTTTCACAGATGTGTGCAACCGTTTCACACTTTCTTTGAAGGCTGTCTTAAATACCGCAACTTTGCATCAAAAAGCGATGATATGAGTAAGACAAAACGAGTAAGAATCAGCAACGAGAGCCTGAACAGCTATGGTACGCGTGTCCTGACAGCCGGAATGAATGTCGAACAGTACAACCGCAACCCCGTATTGCTGTACATGCACGAGCGCGGTCAGGTTATCGGTCTGGTGAAAGACCTGAAGGTCGAAGGAGAGGAAGTTACCGGCGAACTGGTGTTCGACGAGGCGACCGAGCTGAGCCGACGTTGCAAGAAGCAGTGGGAGTTCGGCTCGTTGAAAATGGTGAGCGTGGGCATTGACATCTTGGAGTTGAGCGAGTCCCCAGAACACCTGGTACAGGGGCAAAGCAGCCCGACGATTACCAAGAGCAAGCTCTTCGAAGTATCGCTGGTGGACATCGGCGCGAATGACGATGCCATCGTGCTACAGAAAGACGGGCAGCGCATAGAGTTAGGCAAGGATGGCGGCACAGTACTGCCGCTACTGCATAGTAACAACAATCAAAAATCAAAAGAAATGGACCAAGAGAAATTAGCCCTTGAGTTAGGTCTTCCCAAAGATGCCGACGAAGCTGCCATCAGTGCTGAATTGGCAAAGCTGAAGACCAAGGGTGCGGAGGCGGACAGTCTCCGCACGGAATGCGACACGCTGCGTGCCGCACGTATTGAAACCCTCGTGAACGCCGCCGTGGCCGAGAAGAAAATCGGTGAGGACAAGAAACAGCAGTTTTTGGAACTGGGAAAGAAGCTCGGTGCCAAAGACCTGAAGGCAACCTTTGATGCCATGTCGCCACAGGTGAAGCTGAGTTCCATCGTAGGCAATCAGGGGGGAGCTCCGTCTGGAGGAAATGCCGAATACAAAAAGCTGAGCGAGGTTCCTGCAGAAGAGTTGGAGAAGCTCCGTGAAGAGAGCCCCGCACAGTACAAGAAGCTGTACAAGGCAGAATACGGTATTGAATGCGAGATTTAACATGTATAACAACAAAAATCAGAAAGCAATGACAAGAATGATTGCAATGTTTATGGCGGTTCTCATGAACTGCCTGGTAGGCGGCACCCTTGCCGTCGCTGCCGGTCTGTCTCCCATAACGGGTGCCGTCGGCATGAACGTACTTGCTGCCGTCATCGGACAGGCGGCTCCCGCCGGCAGTCTCCGTGCGGGCGTCTATACCGAGATATGGACTGGTGAGCTGGTGAAATACCTGCGCCGTGGTCTGGAGGCGACTTTCCTTGACGGCATTCCGGACAGTTCGAGTATCGTGAACAACGATGTCATCCACCTTGTAGAGGTCGGCGTGGACCCTGACGTATTGATCAACAACACGACCTATCCTATTCCCCTCCAGGCACTGGATGACAAGGACATCGCCATCAAGCTGGACAAGTTCCAGACGAAGGTAACACCCATTACCGATGACGAACTCTACGCATTGAGCTATGACAAAATGGGACGCGTGAAAGAGAGCCACGGCAATTCAATAAATGACGGGAAGTTTGCCAAGGCCGCCCACGCTTTGTGTGCGCAAGAAGACACTGCCACCACGCCAGTGCTGAAGACTACGGGCAAGCGCGATCCGGTAACGGGACGCCTGAAGATGACGCCGACCGATTTGCTGAACCTGAAACGTGCGCTGGACAAGCTGAAAGTTCCTGCCCAGGGACGTCGCCTCGTGCTTTGCAGCGATCATGCGAACGACCTGCTGGAAGTATCCCAGGTGTTCAAGGAACAGTACAACATCAACCGCAATGACGGCACGGTAGGCAGGCTGTACGGCTTTGACATCTATGAGTTTGCGAACAATCCGCTGTACACCACTGCCGGCAAGAAAAAGGATGTCGGTGCCAGTGCTGCGACCGGTGAGTTCCAGTGCTCTTTCGCCTTCTATGTACCTCGTGTATTCAAGGCTACGGGTTCCACGAAGATGTACTACAGTGAGGCATCGACGGACCCACAGAACCAGCGTTCACTCATCAACTTCCGCCACTACTTCATCTGCATGCCGAAAAAGACAGATGCCGGTGCAGTGATGATGAGCGGCTACAAGGACCCCAGCCTTCCTGAGGGATAAATCAAACTATAAAACAGATAACAAGCGTATGAAACTGAAAGTAACAAGTGCGTTCCGCGACAGGGACGATCATGTAACAGTGTATGACCCGGATATCATTCTGGAGGTGAAAGACAAAGACCGCGCCCAGTCGCTCATAGACCGTGGCCTGTGCAAGGAGTTCAAGGGCAAAACTGCCCCTGCATATATCCTCGGCACAGAGGAAGATGGCAGCCAGCCGGACGAAAGTGAGGGCGGTACGGACGAAAATCCAGATACTGGCATAGCAGGTCAGGAACAGAACCCTACCCCTGAAGGAGATGAGTAATCCAATGAAGTACCTTGTAATCCACTGCACCGCCACGCCCGAGAGCCGTGAGGTAAGCTCTGCGGAGATACGCCACTGGCACACCGACCCTGTAAGTAAGGGTGGGCGTGGCTGGAAGCAGGTGGGTTACACGGATATGGTTCACCTGGACGGACGCGTGGAACGATTGGTGGATAACAACGAGGATGCGCAGGTTGACCCATGGGAGGTTACCAACGGTGCAGCAGGATATAACAGCGTGAGTCGGCACATCGTGTATGTGGGTGGCTGCGACAAGGCTGGAAAACCTAAGGACACGCGCACTATGGCACAGCGTGCGGCATTGAAACGCTATGTGCAGGACTTTCACCGCCGTTTCCCACAGATACGCATCGTTGGGCATCATGAATTGAACCCTGGTAAAGCCTGCCCAAGTTTCGATGTTCCAGCGTGGCTCCATGAAATTGGTATCAGACAGATTTAATCATCAAAACAGAAGACAATGGCAGAGACTATACTCCAAATCCTGCAATGGGCAATCCCTTCGGGTGGCATTGGTGCTGCCATTGCCTGGATAGCCAATCGTAAGGCTGCGTCGGCAAAGACGGCGAAAGCTGTTCATGACACTTATAAAACGATGTATGAAGATATATCACAACTATTAGTTGAAAATCAGAAAAAGAATGAAAAAACAATCAATTCGTTGCAAGAAGAGCTTGACAAAGCGCGCACAGAAAGCGCACGTATCAAGCGGTCGCTCGACCGTCTTTCTAGGGCAATTGAGGCTATTCAACACTGTCCTCATCGTATTAACTGTCCTATTAGCAGTGAGCTGTCGCTCGACGAAGAAGCTGATACAGGTAAGCCACAGCGAACGAAGCACAGAACTACTCGACAGCGAGGTGGTGAACATCAGCACACTGCAGATGCAGCCCGTGAAGGTGCCGATGTCAGCAGTGAGCCTGACACTCAATCTGGACACACTTCGTCTGCTGCCCCTCGGAGCGAGCTACACGGTACGACAGGGACAGGCAAGCCTGAAAGTAAGTCGTAAGCCACAAGCCAAAACATCAAAAGCAGGCGGGATAAACGAAGCTGTTGAACCAGGCGAAATCATCATTGAAGCCAATTGCGACTCGCTCGAACTCGTTGCCATGCAGCTGTCAAAGACGGTCAGTGTTCTCAAAAAGCGTCTTGCCCGTGAACAGCACAGTAGCCAATCGCAGCTGAAAGAGCAGAAAGAGACGACATCATTCAGCAGCGTTCAAGTGGTGTTCAAATGGTTTTTAATAGGCATTCTAATTGGTCTTGTATTATTGAAAATAAAAACAATCATTTCATTTATAAAACGAAGAATATGAGCAAAAACAAATTTATCTATGGCATTGCAGCCGTGAAGTTCAAGGAGAAAACTATAGGCTATATAGAGAAAGGTAGTTGGGACTGGGGCGGCTCGAAGCCTGAAAGTACCGATATCGAAGCCGAGCAAGTGCCCGACGCACCTGTGCTGACCTTGCTCCAGAAGAATGGTCAGGTCAGTCCGACTTTCAACCTTATTCAGTTGGATTATGAGAATCTACAGGCTGTTCTTGGAGGTGATCTTGTTAAGACAGGCGCTTCTGGTTCCGAGAAGATTACAGGATGGAAAGCACCTACAACGCTTGTTGAGATGCGTGGACCTTGGGAGATTGTTTTTGTCAGCGGTCAGACCATGAAGATTCCTAATGGAACCGTATTGGCCAACCTCGGTGGTAAGCTGACGCTGACCGAAGTTTCGAAAGTGGAATGCCAGCTGAAGGTGAACAAACCTGAAGATGGCAGTGCTCCTTACGAAATCAACGACACTTTGAGTGCAGGTTAATGGACGAGAAGTTAATCCACCAGATACAAAGAGAGGGAGCGGAAGCCTTGCTTGATGCGGGTATTTCCCTCCCTCTTAAGGATATACGCCTCCCTTTCATGAAGACGCCTCTACGCTTAAGGCTGACTATGAAGCGACCAACAATGGAACGACAGATACAGATAGCACAGACTTTTCTTTCAATGGAAACCACACTGAAAGAGTTTACTTCTTTAGACTATAATGGACAGATGGTATTTCTGACTAAACATGGCAAAAAACTCAGTCGGATTATTGCCTTAACTATGGGACATTGGTGGTTGCCAATAAGCGTGCTTTCATGGTTTGTCCGCCGATTCATGAAGTGGGAGTATCAGAAAAATGCCTTTGAACGATTTGTTACCCTTATGGGTACACAGTCTTTTATACCTATTATCAGATCAGCAGAGATGACGAATCCGATGAAGCTGCGTCTGAGCCAACGAAAGAAGGGGAGTTAAAGAGTCACTGGGAAGGCTCCCATAGCCCCTTCGGATTTATCTGGCAGATCGCCAGCGCTACAGGGTGGAGCGTAGAATACATATTAAAAGGTGTGAACTATCAGACACTCATCATGATGTTAAGCGATGCTCCACGCTACATTGATAGCAAAGAAAATAAAACAAAAAAGACCGAAGAGGAGGAAGCCGAGGACATAGTAGGTTTTTTCCAAAGTAATTTAAAATAATAAGACGAATGAAGCCTGTAGAGATAGAATTCCTTATGCGTGATAACCTCACGGCGGGACTTGACAAAAGCAAGATGAGTGTTGAGCAGCTCTTAGGAGCAGCTCGGCGCGCATCACTCGTTATTAATGCGAAGATTAACGACCAGCGTAAGGTGATTGACGATGTCAATACTGACCTTGACCGTATGCAGCGTAAGTTGCAGACAATGAAACCAGGGACAGGACAACAAGAACTGCTTACGGAAATTAGTGCTTGCAAGAAAGTACTTGCCGAAGAGATGGGTGTGCTTGAGGGGTTGGAAAAAGAATATCAGCAGGCACGGCAGGGCGTCAGTCAATTGGAGCAGGAATATAAGAAAATATCTGTATCAGAAGAGCAAGCAGCAGCTGCCAGCAAATCACTCACCGAAAAGATAGCTGAGCAGAAGAGTGTCATCAAGCAGGTGGAGGCTGACGTGAAGGCTCTACAGAAAGCTTATGAGTCCGCAGCACCTGGCAAAGCACAAAATGAAGTAGCAGCCGATTTGAATGCAGCCAAACAAGCCTTAGAAGAAGAGAAAGGTATTCTTAATAGTCTTACCGAAGCTCAAGAACGTAGCAAAGAAAGCAATCAGCGCTTGTCCCGTCAGCTACGTGAATTGCAAAACGACATGGCACGTATGCGTCTGAACGGCGAGCAGAATACCGAAGAGTACCAGAAGATGGCACAAAAGGCTGCTGAGCTCTCCGACACCTTAGGTGACCTTCGTGCACAGACTAGTATCCTCGCTAATGACGATGCGAATTTGCAGGGCTTTATCTCAGGAGTTAATGGACTCTCTGGAGCCTTTACCACAGCTACAGGTGTAATGTCTCTGTTCGCATCGGAGAATGAGAACCTTGCAAAGATACAAGCTCGTGTGCAGAGTGTAATGGCTATTACAATGGGCTTGCAGCAGGTTTTTAATGCTCTTAATAAGGATAGTGCCTTCCGCCTTGTAACGCTTACAAAAGCAAAGGAGTTTCTTACAGCTGCTAATTATCGGCTTGCAACATCGCTTGGTATATCTAATGCTGCAGCAACTGCACTTATGGCTACTCTTACACTTGGGTTATCTGTCGTTATTACAGGTGTAATCGTAGCCTGGAATAAACTTTCAGATGCGCAGGAGGCAGCAGCAAAGAAAGCCCAGGAACGTGTAGAAATTGAATCTCAAGGCAGAGCAGAAATGATAAAGACTCGCTTTGAAATTGATACTACACGTGAGAGTCTCAAGAACTTTAGTGGAACAAAGGCAGAGGAGAAGCAGAAGTGCGAGGAAATGAACCGTAAATATGGAGAAGCCTTCGGGTATTACAACTCCGTCGCCAAATGGTACGATGTTCTGACACAAAAAGCTGAACAATATATACAGATGCTCTTTCTTCAAGCTAAGGCACAGGCACTGGTAAATAAGGCTGTAGAAGCTGACGAAAAATTAGCTAAACACAAAGCCACTAACCCAGATAATGCAGATACATCTATGGGGTGGCTTAAAAAGGGCTTATTGCATTTTGGTTCTGCAATCTCTAATGGTACTATAAATTCTCGTAAGATAATTCAATATACTAACCAAAAAGCTTACGATGAACAAACTAAAAAATTAGAAGCTGAACGTGATAGCTACCTTAAGGAGGCTGCAGATGCAACAAAGCAGGTAGCTGCCATTCGAAAAACGAATAAAATTGGTGGGCATACCGCCCCACAGAAAACAGCGAAGACTAAAGTAAAGAAGGCGAAGATACCTAAGACAGATAATAGAAAAGACGAAGAACGCACAGCTAACGAACTTCTTGCGTTACAGCAGAGGAATCGCCAGGCTGAAATAGAACTTCTCAAAGAAGGCTCTGAGAAGAAACGTCGACAAATAAAAGAAAATTACAACAAAGAACTTGAGGAACTAGCAAAGCAAGAAAAACGTTGGCGCAATGTACAGAAAGGACATCTGACAAAAGCGCAGGAAGACACTTTAAAAGATGCTCGCTCTTTAGCTAAGAAGAAGTTAGATGATGGTGAGAAAGATATTGCACAGGAGGAAACGAAGAAGAAACTTGAGCAACGTAGAGGTGAGGTTCAAGCTATGAAAGATTATCTTCAGACTTACGGTTCCTTTCAGCAACAGAAGCTTGCTATTGCTGAAGAATATGCTCAGCAGATAGCTGCTATTGATGTCTCTGAAGTGAGTGAAGCCACCAAACGATGGCAGAAAGCTAAACTTCTAAAAGAACGACAAGAGCGTGAAGCAAGTATGTCGTTCGAGGAAATCAGCCGTGGTATCGACTGGAATGCACTTTTCAGTGGAGTTGGCAATCTGACCAAAGAGATGATGCAACCGATGATGGAGCAGCTTCGCTCCTATATAGAGACAGATGATTACAAGAACGCATCAGCCGACACACAGCAGAAGGTAACCGAACTAATTCAGCAGATGCGCCAGTATGTCGGTACTGACCAGAGTACGACATGGCAGAAGCTTGACGAAGCCATCAAGCGATTTGCCGATAGCGTGGCTGTATACGACAGAGCTAAGAAAGATGAAGCTGCTGCCGTTGCTGCCGTAGAAGCAGGAAAGGTAGGACTCCGTGAAGGGAGAATCAATAAAGAACAGTATGACGCTTTAGAAGCACGTGCCGAAGAGCTGGGGAGGGCAACAGTGCAAGCACGCGAGAATATGGACTCCTTCGGCAAAGCGTTAAATAGGACATCTGAAGAAGTTGCTAACTTTACGTCTGGATTAACAACGGCTCTCAATAACGCTAAGGCATGGCAGGGTGTAGATGGATACGGAGGCGTACAGCAGTCAGTAGGACAGATTGATGCACTCAAAGGTACGCTCGACTCTATTCTCCCAACTATGGGCGATGGTATAGCAAAGAGTGTTGGCAGTGCTGTGTCAGGAGCAATGGGAAATGCGTTGTCCTCTCTTGGTGGCACGATGTCGAGTATTATGTCAAGTGGTTTAGGAAGTATGGTTGGCATTATTGCACAAATACCCAGAATGATACTTGACCTTGCCAATAGTATCAAAAACTTTGTTACTGGTGTTCTGAACTCACTGACAGAGTTGGTATCTCTTCGTTGGATAGATGATCTTGTAAATAGCATCTTGGAAGCTATAGGTAATCTTATCAATGCTATATTTGACTTACCAGAAAACCTCTTCCATGTATTAGAATCAATAATAGTAAAAGGTATTGGTGGACTGTTCGACACTGTTGTTGGACGTATCGGTAACGTACTTTCCTTCGGGCTGCTTAGTCATAAGGGACCTAGTCAGTGGTTTACTAACAGTAACGAGGAGGAAGTGGCAAAATCAATTGATCGCCTGACAAAACGTAACGAACTCCTGGAGCAGGCAATTGAGGATCTAACGGACGAGATGAAGACCTCTCGCGGTGCTTCGGCTATTCGCATATCACGCGATGCAGAGAAACTGCAGCGTGAAACGAACGAGAACTACAAACGTATTGCACAGGAACAGGCAGGCTATCACTCGGCACACCATAGTTTCAACGCCTACTGGAAAGGGTTTAGTCAGGAGCAAATAAATCGTTTCAGATCTCAAATAGGCAGAAAATGGGACGGCAACTTGTGGAATCTCACTCCCGAAGAAATGAAGATGTTACGTTCTAATGTTGATATGTGGAAACAGTTGCAGGATACTGGCAAAGGCGGATACGGTGGTCGCGTAGCTGATAAGCTTAATGACTACATCGCACAAGCCGGCAAGTTGAAAGAAATAACAGATGCTCTCTATGAGAACCTGACTACAACAACAAGGCAGAATGTCTTTGACGACTTCCTCAGTTCACTTTATGCCCTCGCTAGTGGATCGAAAGATGTTTTCAAAGAGATAGAAGAGAACTGGCAGACGATGGTAAACAAGATGGCTGTGAACAACCTCGTGGGGGCGAAGTTTCAGAAGAATCTTGAGAAGTGGTACGAAAGTCTTGCAAAACTTAATGAGGAGCGTGTTGATGGAAAGATAACTGATGCTGAATTCCGCAAGCGCCTCGATGCGCTGAAAGAACAATACGAAAGTTATGTCAATAGTGCGAAGAATGACATAGAACAGTTACGTAATGAAGGTATTATTAAGGAGACAGACAAAGGAACAACTCAACAAGGCAAGAGTGGTGCCTTCACGGCAATGAGTCAAGACCAGGCAACAAAGCTCGAGGGACTGTTTGTCAGTGGGCAGATGCATTGGGCAAGCATTGACGATCGTGTGGAAGATGTTGCTAAGCGTATGAGTGCAGCGCAGGAGCATCTCCGCAAGATTGAAGAGAACACAGGCAACAGTGCTGCTTCACTGAAGGAGATAGGTGCTGATGTAAAGAAGATGATAAGGGACGGAGTAAAAGTTAGATAGTATGACGAAGATATTAGAAGGACAGGTGCTTATCAATGGCACGGATATATATAAGGAGTATGGCGTATTTCTCACGGAGGAAAAGAAAGGTGGACGAGACAATCTCAATGCTATCCTGACACCAAGCAAGGCAAAGGACTACGTAGGTGTAGATATTCGTGAGCGCAATGGAAAGAAGTATTCCAAGCGCCTTACGCCTGCTAATGCTGAACGCGACGTAACGCTACACTTTGCACAGTATGCACCTACACGTCAGCAGTGGCTTGAGAAGTATATGTCTTTTATCCGTTTTCTGAAGACGGGTAACGATGGCTGGCTGACAATAACATTCACGGCACTGAACCTTTCGATAAAAGTGTTCTATCTTGACAGCAGTACCTATCGCTCGCTGACGTATCTATGGACCGAGGGCGTACAGGCAAGCAGCTACAAGGTGAAGTTCCGCGAACCAGAACCAATTATATAGTATTTAAACACCATTTAAACGATATAAAAATGCTTCTAACACTATTTGATAGCAACGGACAAATAAAAGCTACGTTCTCGCCGAACGACAGCAGCACACAGGATAAGGAAATACAAGGCGACAATCTGCTGAAGCTCTCCTTTACCTTATATGAGTGTATCACCATCGACGTGAACGACTATCTCGACTATGACGGCGAACGCTACTGGGCTACGGAGAAGTACACGCCAGCGCAGAAGAGCACTATAGAATGGGAATACTCTTTTCAGCTACGTGGCATAGAGAGTTTAATAACTCGCTTCTTAGTATTGAACAATACCGATGGAGAGAACGAAGCTGTGTTCGCTCTAACGGCACGCCCTATTGACCACATGCGCCTTATTGTGAAGAATATCAATGCTGGCATGGACGGACTGCAGAACTTCAAGGTGGGTATTGTAGAGGGTACAGATAACGTGGTAATAGACTACACTGGTAAATATTGCCAGGAGGCACTGAAGGAACTTGCCGATGCTGTACATACTGAATGGTGGTTTGACGGTCAGACACTAAACCTCTGTAGGTGTGAGCATGGCGAAGAGGTTACGCTGGGTTACGACAATGGACTTACATCGCTCGACAGAGATTTAGCTGATAATGTGAAGTTCTACACTCGGTTGTTCCCGATAGGTAGCTCACGCAATATAGATCCAGAGAAGTATCATCACTCCCGACTGATGCTGCCAGGTGGCGCAAAGTATGTTGATGTGAATGTAGAGAAGTACGGCATTATTCACCATTACGAGCAGGCTGCCTTCTCTAATATCTACCCACGTCGCACGGGTACTATCAGCGAAGTGCGACACGAAGAAGTAAAGGATAAGGACGGCAAGCCCTTCACCATCTACTACTTTAAAGATAAGGACCTGCCGTTCAATCCGAACGACTATGAGATAGGCGGACTTGTAAAGCGTGTGTCGTTTCAAGAAGGCAGCGAGCTGGCTGGACTTGGTACAGACACGGAGCATTACTTTGAAGTGAACTATCATACCGATACGAAAGAGTTCGAGATAATAACGATATGGCCCTACAACGATGGTACGCAACTGCCAGGTGGTACGCTCGTGCCAAAGGTTGGCGATAAGTATATACTTTGGAATCTGCGTATGCCTGACGAATATTACGGCATAGCAGAACAAGAGTTCCTGACAGCTGTTGAGAAGTACAATAAGGAGCACGCATTGGACGTGTCGCGCTATAAAGCACCAACAGACCATGTGTGGATAGAAGATACAAGTACTGAACTCTTCATTGGTAGACGTGTAAGGCTGGAAAGCAACGAATACTTCCCAGATACGGGCTATCGCAAGAGTCGTATTACAGCCATCAGCCGACAGGTGAATCTGCCGAGCAAGATGGACCTTGAGATAAGCGATGCCCTATCAACGGGAATCATGCAGAAGGTGGAAGATAACATTAAGGACGTAAAAAACTACACAGGTGCGCTGGTGGGTGCGCTTAACGTTCCAGACATTATACAGAGTGGCGATACCACGAAGCCTGCCGACACAAATATCTATAGTGCACGCCGTTCACACAAGGAGTTCCTAAGCAAGAAGGAAGAAGACGTGGCGCAACAGCTCATTACCTTCCTCAAAGGTATAGGATTCAAGGACGGTGCTGGCATAGATGGCTTTGGCAACGCCATATTGAAAGCTATCCAAACGCTCGGTTTTGAAAAGACCATTAACGGCTTTGGTGTGTGGCTTGACGAAAAGGGGCGTGCGCATGGGCAAATTGATTACTTAGAGGTGATAGGCAAGGCTATCTTCCGTTCGCTACAAATTGACGAATATAAGCACATAGGCGGTAACATTGTGCTTTCAGGTGCGAATGCCATTATAGAAAAGGTGGTGCCTGTTAGTGGTGGCTGGAAGTGCTACTTGCACACTGACGATGGCGATAAGGCTATTACGAACGATTGGGAGCCGGGCGACCAAGCACTGTGCCAAACCTTCAACATAAGGGCAGGTGTTTATGAGAACGTCAGCAATACGTATTACTGGCGTTGCGTGTCGGAGGTTGGACAAAAGACGGTAAACGAAGAAGCGTATATCGTTATCACCGCAGACGAAGCCTATTGCGACAAAAACGTTAAAAATGACGTACCAAAGGCAGGCGACAATGTGGTGCTTTGTGGGCATAACACGCTGTGGGACATTGCCCACGGCGTAGAACCGACGAAGTACCGTCATAGAATGAATGTTACGATGATTACCACCTCGAAAGAGACAGGGGGCACAATAGAGGTGTACAGGAATATTCACGATTTTTCGCTAAGTAAAGGCAATGCAATATTCCACCTGTCGAGCGACAAAATCTATATGAATAGCCGCCACTTCGAATGGGTAAGCTCCGATGGTGAACGTATTCCAAACGTGTTATACCGTGGTGATTGGACACTGGGCACGGTGGCTGCTAAATATGAAGCGTGGTATCACGCTGGGGGCACGTGGCTTTCATTGATAGACAACAATACCGACGAACCTACAGAACAATCTCCCAAATGGAAGCAATATGCTGCCAAAGGAAAAGACGGCGGCACAGGGCTGCGCGTCGAGGGTTTTTCTTCTGCTGGCAGCGCAGCCTATACGGAAGGGCAGACGGCGTGGAAAGCCACCTTTGAAGTTCACGTATGGGAAAACGACGTGGAGATAACAACGAAGCTGCCATCTACGCGCTTTGTATGGGAGCGAACGAGCGAATATGAAGCTGGCGATGCTGCATGGAAAGACAGGCACAGCAACGATGGCTATAAAATAAACGTAACGTATGACGACTTAATGGGCGACACTTCTTTTGTGTGTAAATTCCTTAATTCGTCCGGAAATAAAATATTAACAAGTGTAACTTTTTAAATATAAAAACAATGGCAGATATATTAGCACAAAAAACATTTACAGTAAAAAAGTTGGTGAATGGAAAAACCCTTACCTTCGTCCTCAAGACGGACAAGGCACTGACACAGATTTTTTCACGTGATAGCAAAACATTTGCGCCTGACTATGCAGCATCGGCACTTACCTTGACACCAATGCTGTTGGTAAGCGGAAAGAACGGAGACCAGACAGCGCACCTTAGCAATTTGAATTGGAGTGTGCTCAAGCAAGATGGCTCTGCAGCTACACAGGCACTGACGGCAGGCACTGGGCTTGCCAAGAAGTTGGCAGCCAACCTCACCGACTGCACAGGCTTAAAAATCACGTGTGAAGCCACCTACACCGACCCCGTGTCAAAGGCAGCTGCACAAGTGGTTGCGTCGGTGGAAGTAACAAAGGTGGAGAATGCCGGGGCAAACATTCTTGCAAGCCTCTACATGCCTGACGGCGATACTTTCGACAACGCGGGAAAAGCGTTGAAGATACATTGTGATTTGATGCGTGGTGGCGACATCGACACATCTAACGTATCTTACATTTGGTATCAGCTACGCAACGGCGTGTGGGTAAAACTCGAAACCGCCAATGCCAACGGCATCAGCGGCATTAACACCAACGAAATAACAGTGCCGGCTTCCGCTGTCGTAAATGTAGGTATTTTCAAATGCGTAATCAAAGATACCGACGCCGCCAGCGCAACGGCAAATAAGGAGGTATTCGCCATCGGCACGCTGTACGATGGCTCGGACCCCTACGAAATCGACGTTTTCCAACCCAATGGCGATAACGTTGCCGAAGGGGGCAGCTTGCTGCACTGGTTTAAGATACGTCAAGGTGCTTCCTATATTACTGATGCAGTGATACTGGGGGCGCATAATATGCGCGTGTGGCGTTTTGCCGCTAACAACGCCATTGATACGACGTGGGGCACAAGCGGCTACAAAGCGTGCACGAAAGACGCACCGAATGCCCGCTACTCGCTCGAAATTGCTTACTCGGATTTGCTAAGCGCAAGCCAAGCATTTTGCGTGGAGTTGTATTAAAAATGTAAGGGCGTAATTCTAACGCCCTTATCCCCTCTTTAATAAATAAAAGTAGTAGTAATAATGGCAGAAATAATAGCACAACGCACATTTACTGTTCGCCGAGAACCAAAAGATGGGAAGCCCGGAGAACCTGGCAATAAAGGGGAAGATGCTCTCACCCTCGTAGTTACGCCAAATACCTTTGTTTTTCAAACCAATAACAAAGGTGTCATCGAAAATTTGGCGCAAAATAAGGGTAAAATACGAATGTTTCTCGGACAAACGGAAGTTGTGCCCAGCAGCATTGAGATTACACCTTATAATTGCTACGCAAGAATAGTAGGCGACAATACACTACACTTCGACGGTATTAGTCCTAACCAGTGGAGTGGAAAGGTGGAGATTACTGCCACCTACAAGGGGCAGACACGCACTGCCATTGCCGAATTCATGGTGAGTGCTCAGAAGTGGAACGAAGCAAAGTTTGAAGCCAATCAGCAGCAGTTCCAAAGCATCATAGCACAAAACACAGCCGACAAACAAGGCTTGGAGCAGAAAATATCAACCATAAAGCAAGATGCAGAGAATATTCGCTTGGAAGTCAGTAAGCAAACCTTCAGCGGCGTAAACCTACTGAAAGGAGCAAGTCTGCGCCCACTTAACCTGCTAAGTCTCGACCGCCCTCATGTAACGATAGTGAGCTATCCCAGCGTAGCCCACTTCGATAACCCCTACCTATCCATCTCTCGCCACGGAGCCACACAAGACGAATGGAACGGCTGCAAATTCCCTGTAATAAAAGCTATGGGCGGACGCACTTACACCCTGTCAATGTTTGTGCGAATATACGGCAGCGACCAGCCATACATAGAAATAAAGCGCAGTAAGTCGAAAGACATGAGCGCGCCGAAGAACAGCTACCCCAACATTCCTTCAACTTATGGCGTATGGAAGCAATACACCTACACCTTTGAAATGGAAGACGGCTACAACTACCTTCAAATATTCATATTCTGCACACGCAATGGCGAAGCCTATATATCAGAAATACAACTGGAAGAAGGCACAAAAGCGACTTCGTGGAAAGACCCCGATGTGGTGGACAGCATTGAGCGTACTGGTATCGACCTGACCAATGGCACGGTATCTGTCGAAGCAGCCAATTTTGAAATCAAACACAATGGCGAAAAGCCTTTTGTTGTGAGCAAAGGAAAGGCATTGCTGGGCGGTTGGGTATTCGACAAAGGAAAACTGTTTTCCCAATGCGGAGACTTAAATGGAAGTCCAAGCACGGACTATGGCAATGCCAATTTCGATCCTGACATCGTTCTTGACCCAATCAACGGCTATATGTCAGGCGTAGGCTCATTCAGAAAGAAAATGCTGGTGATAACTCCTCAAAATATCGAAAAATATGCGATTATCAATTTCGATGGTGATTACGTATTTATGGCAGGAAAGATAAGTGCTATAGCTTTGTTCAAAGGCTCCTTTAATCGTACTATATATATAACATTGCCCGGCGTGGCTGGCGATGCTGACTTTGAAATCGCCCGGACATTGATAGGCGAAACAATAGCTATCTATAACCAAACGACCAGCTATATGATTATATGGGGCAGTGGGCAGAGTACTGTTCTATACCCGAACAAATTCGCTGCCCTTGAAGTGAAGATTTCAGTTAATCCTCAGACAGGCAAGGAAAGCTATTATAATTTTGATTGGATAAAAGGAGAAATGTTAGTATAATATTAAAATAAAAGAATTATGAAACTAAAAGTAATGCAAAAGCGAATTGAAGCAGACGTGAACGGTATAGTCATTATAAATGGCTTTGTTCATGTAGTTACCTACAAGGCAGATATCAGCGACCCGAAGAATGCCAAGGTGTTGCTCTTTCATGACCATGTGGCAAAATGCACCCATGATGACGTTGCCGATGAAAGTTGCGCGGCAGATTATGGGCACAACGGCTCGACATTCACAGATGGTCATTGGAATTCTATTCCTGACATCGAAGAGCAATCTGCCGCATACAAAGGGGTACGTGATATCTATTTCGCCATAGAAAGAGGCGAATTGGTTTTAGAATAAACCCTATGGGGGAATAAAAAGCCCCCAGCCTGTTAAAAGTCGTCTCACTTACTATTTAACACAAAACGCCGCAAAGACGCGACCGGGGGCAATATGCCTACCGACCGTCTTTGCGGTTTTTGTTTTGGCTGCGCAATACGCAATAATAAGTGAGACAATGCAAAGATACAAAAAAATATGATTATGAAGATAATAGAGGTCTTGAAATTTAACAGGGAATTGATAAATAGACTTAAAATGTCTGGTATCAGACTGGAGGATGTAGAATATGTGGACTTATATGCCGATTACACAACGCTGCTGGAACGTGGCGAAAAAGTGTCGTATATCGTAGCCCGACTATCTGAAAAGTATGCAGTGAGTGAACGCAAGGTATACACACTTATCAAACACTTTCAAAGCGACTGCAAGCCGCTTGCAGTATGATTTTGCGTAAAAGTTCTTTTGCCTCGTCGGATATGGCGACCTTTGCCGTACAAACAAACCTGTACAACAATGAGAAAATTATATCTTTCAGCACCGCTTCCTTTTCAGGGGCAGAAGCGGATGTTTGCCAAGGAGTACATCAAGGTGCTCCAGCAGTTCCCTGACGGTACGACCTTCGTGGACTTATTCGGTGGCAGCGGCCTGCTATCCCATATTGCCAAGCGTCAGAAACCAAACTCTACCGTAGTCTATAATGATTTTGACGGATACAGGCTTCGGTTGGAGCATATTCCGCAGACGAATGAACTGTTGGCGGAACTGAGGAAAATCGTGGACGTACCACGGCACAAGCCAATATTGGGAGAGGCGCGGGAAAGCATACTGTCCTGCATACTCAGGCATGAGCGAACCCACGGATATGTTGATTATATAACGTTGTCCTCGTCGGTAATGTTCTCAATGAAGTATGCTACCGAGTTCTCCGACTTTGAGAAAGAGACCCTGTACAACAACATTAAGGCTGCCGACTATCCATCTTGCAGCGACTATCTCGACGGACTGACCATTACCTCCTGTGATTATAAGGAGGTGTTTGAGCGATACAAGGATGTGCCGGGTGTGGTGTTCCTCGTCGATCCTCCATACCTGAGTACGGATAGTAAGACCTACAAGATGTATTGGAAGTTATCTGACTACCTTGACGTGTTGACCGTTCTTTCCGGACATCGGTTCATTTACTTCACATCGAACAAGTCTTCCATAGTGGAGCTTTGTGAATGGATAGGCAAGAACAAGATCATCGGCAACCCCTTTGAAAACTGCCACCGACGGGAGTTCAATGCCCACATGAATTACAATGCGTCCTATACGGACATCATGCTTTATACTGATGTAGCTTGAATAGCATTCTAATACTGTTAGAACGATGAACAAATACTATCAGATACTGGATAAAGTACTGGAACAGGGAAAGCTCCAGACCAACAAAAAGGGGAATATCCGCTACCTGCTTAATGAGCGGCTACCCTTGGCACCGGCCGACCTGCTCGACATCTTTGAGAGCTACGGCATAGCACGCAAGAAGTTGAGGAATGAACTACAGCTGTTCATGCAGGGTGAGCGGAATGTAGAGAGATACCGCAATGCAGGTATCAACTGGTGGGACTACTGCGGAAGTGTGTTGGTAAACAGCTACCCGACCTACTTTGAGAAGCTGCCGCCGTTGATTGCGAGGATAAACCGCGAGAAGCGCAACTCAAAGAACTATGTGCTGTTCCTCGGCGAGACAGGTGCAGAGAGCAACCAGGCACCATGCCTGAGCCTGGTGCAGTTCCAGATAGATGAGGGCGAACTGGTCTTGTCTGCCTACCAGCGAAGCAGTGACGCTAACCTTGGACTGCCAGCCGATATATACCACCTCTATCTCATGGCACGACAGATAGACCTGCCACTGAAAAACATAACGTTGAATCTCGGAAACGTACATATTTACGAGAACAATTTAGAGCGAACAAGGCTACTGCTTAAAGGTGATGAGAGTGTGAAGTTTGACTTGAATGTTTGAAAAGAATGATAAGAAACAAGAAACGCCCCGGAGAAATCTGAGGCGTTTTTTTATATTGGGGGGAACCTAAAAAGAACATTTCGTTTTACGAGATAGAACGCTTCGTTTTATTTTATCGGAACGCTTCGTTTTGCGGATTATAGCAAAAACGCAGTTATATTCTTTTGGCGTAATCAAGCACGTTTTACAGAGCGTATTCTATGTATTCCTTTTTAAGCGAATCAACTTTTTTCGAAAATAGTGCCTATTATTGTAGTATAAATTATTCATTTGTTTATAATTATCTATCAAGCATAACAAGAAAGTGTCCATAAAGGTAGTTAATATAGCAAAAATGCCTATAGTAAAATCAGGAACTGTTAAACCTTAAAAACCATAATATTTTTTTTAATGAAAAATGCTATTGTTTTTAATAATAAACTCTATGATTTTTAATAATAAATTCTATCATTTTTAATAATAAATTCTATCATTTTTAATAATAAATTCTATGATTTTTAATAATAATTTTTTTTGTTAAAGGAAGAGGGTAGTATTGTTTAGGAAAGAAAGTAATATTGAATTAAAAGAAAAGCTATTTTTACAGTCTTTTCTACCCACAAAGAGTGGAAATTTGGATCGAAATATATTAAAACTTTATTCTTTAGATATGAAAAAGCCCTTATATGCAACCAAACATATAAGGGCTATCTTGTTAATCTGCGCTGTTTATATAGAAAATTTTATATTTTCAGTAGATAAATTCTATAGCACAGCATCAACTTTTTCGTCATATTCATCTGTAGGAATGCTTTCGAGTTTCTGGAAATCGAAACAAATGCCTAATTTATAAGTTTGTTTTGCTTGTTTTAGAAAGCGGTCGTAATATCCTTTTCCACGTCCGAGTCTATTTCTATCGGTATCAAAACTCATTCCCGGTACAGCAATAAAATCAATATTTTTGTAGTCGGTAAAGAGTTCTCCAATAGGTTCTAAGATGTTAAATGAACTTATTTTCATATCTTTCGAACCAGTATAGCAACGTATTTCCATTTCAGTCTCGTTAATTACTACTGGTAAAAGCACTTTTTTCCCAGTTTTCACCATCTCGTCTACAAAGTCGTGTGTAAAAACTTCATCTGGCAATGAATGGTAAAGCATAATAGTTTTTGCCTCAATTAGTTTAGGGTGATGACGTAAACGATTAATAATAGGTTCCGAAAGTTTTTTTAATTCTTCTTGTGTATATTGCTGTTTACGGTTTCGTATTTCTTTTCTTAGTTCTTTTTTGTTCATAGTTATGGGATTGTGGGTGAATGTTTTATCTTTGTAAGAATAGGGACCTGTTGAATGTGAAAAACATCAGGTCCCTATTCGTTTCAAAATTATCTTTGTTCTAATTATTTTTCGTTGTATGTGCTTTTTTTATCGGTGCTTTTGGGAAAGCTTTGCCACTATCGAGCACCTTAATAGCCATTTTTATCATATCATCGTTTCTGTTTAGATATTCATTCCAAGCCTGTTCGTCGAGCATATTGTAGATAATTCGGCTACAAATATACCTTTCTATCAGTGAGTGCGATTTGTGAATAAGGTTGTTTCTTCGTTGCAATCCATTCTTTTCAGCAAAGTTCACAAAACTATTAACAAGGTTCTTACTCTTCAAATAGTTAGCCAGCGACTTCATTTCGGTATATTTATTTAAAGTCTGCCTATTATCATCGGTATATTTAAATGCATATTGTAAAAGAAGTCCACGCATTACAGCTTCCTTGTAATAAGAAGTTACATCGGTAGTATCTTCTGGAACAAAAATATCTGGTGTAATTCCACCACCTCCATAAACAATGCGTCCATTGTTAGTATGGTATGCCGGACCAGTATGTTTAATGCTATCTTGATAAAAGAATTCTCCATGTTGATATCGTGTTAGCATATCTTGTTCGTATGCAGCAATACCTCCAGGTTTAAAAGGTTTTTGTATACATCTACCAGAAGGCGTGTAATAACGTGCAATAGTTAGACGAATCATACTACCATCTGGGAACTGTATTTGCTGTTGAACCAAACCTTTTCCAAATGATCGGCGTCCAATAATAGTACCACGGTCGTTATCTTGAATTGCTCCTGCGAAAATTTCGGCAGCAGATGCTGTGCCTTCATTAATAAGAACTACCAATGGAATTTGTTGATAACTGCCTTTTCCACGACTACGGTATTCACGTCGTGGACTTTTTCTTCCTTGTGTATATACAACAAGTTGGTTTTTTCTCAAAAATTCTTCAGCCATTTGCACAGCACTTTCTAAGTATCCGCCAGAATTATCGCGTAAGTCTATAACAAGTTTGTCGGCTCCTTGCAAGTTTAATTGTTGCAATGAAGAAAGCATTTCTGCATAAGTTCGTTCGCCAAAATTCTTTACTCGTATATAACCAATAGAATCGTTTAGCATATAAGTAGCCGAAATGCTTTTCATTGGAATATCGTTTCGAGTAAGAACGAAATATCTTACTTTATTTTCGCCAAAGCGTTTTATACCAATCTTTACTTTAGAATCCTTAGGTCCCTTAAGTCTATGTTGTGCTTCTTCGTTAGTTACGCTATCTCCAACAAAAGGTTTGTTATCGATGCTTACAATTTTATCGCCAGCAAGAATTCCTGCTTTTTCAGCAGGTCCATTCTTTATAACATTTTGAATATGTAAAGTGTCTTGTTGAATTGTAAATTCTATGCCAACACCAGAAAACGACCCTTTTAGGTCGTCGGTTGCCATTTGTACATCTTTCGCACTAATATAAACAGAGTGAGGATCAAGCTCTGCAAGAATTTGTGGCAAAGCTTTGTCTACCAATTCATCTATATTAACAGAATCTACATATTGATCATCAATTATGTGAAGCAAATTACTCAATCTGCTACTACCACTGTTTATGATATTTAATCTGTTTCCTGAAAAATGATTAGCATAGAATGTTCCAACGAGTACACCTATAACAACGCATAATGCCAACCATAAAGGCATAAAACGATTACTTTTGTTCTGACTCATCATCTTCTATATTTAAAAATTCAATCTCTATATTGGCACGTTTAAGCAAGTCAATACCTTCGGTAAGTCTGTATTTCTCTCCATAAACCACACGTTTTATGCCTGCCTGAATAATGAGTTTGGCACATTCAATACAAGGAGAAGCCGTTACATATAATGTAGAACCATCGCTATTATTACCACTTCGAGCCAATTTGGTAATAGCATTTGCTTCTGCGTGTAAAACGTATGGTTTGGTAATTCCATTTTCTTCTTCGCAAATATTCTCGAAACCACTTGGTGTTCCATTATATCCATCGCTAATAATCATTTTTTGTTTTACTACCAATGCTCCAACCTTTCGCCGTTTGCAATAAGAATTTTCTGCCCAAACACGTGCCATACGAAGGTAACGATAGTCAAGAAGTTCTTGCTTTTCAGTCTTCATGTTGTCCAAATAGATATATGTATTGCTTGTTCTAGTTTACTTTCTTTATGCCATTACGTTCTAAAAGAGCATCGATAGTAGGTTCTTGCCCACGAAAACGTTTATAAAGTGTCATTGGATGTTCGGTGCTTCCTTTAGAAAGAACATTATCTCGGAAACTTTGAGCAGTAGTCTGATTAAATATACCATTCTTTTTAAATAAGCTAAATGCGTCCGCATCGAGCACTTCTGCCCATTTATAACTATAATATCCTGCTGCATATCCTCCAGACATAATATGAGAGAATTGAGTAGTCATACATGTTCCATCTATTTGTTCGCCAATAATGGCTTTTTCCCATGCTTTCTTTTCAAATGGAATAATATCTGCTTCAAACTTATCTTTTTGTGTATAGTATGCCATATCTAATAATCCAAAACTTACCTGTCGTAAACAAGCCATTGCAACATTAAAATTCTGACTGGCAATAATCTTCTCAATAAGTTCATCAGGCATAGGCTCGCCTGTTTCATAATGGAAAGCAAAAGTGCGTAAAAACTCTTTTTCTACAGCAAAGTTCTCCATAAATTGCGATGGGAGTTCTACAAAATCCCACCAAACATTTGTACCAGATTGGCTTTCGAATCGGCTATTTGCAAATATACCATGTAGTGAATGACCAAATTCGTGCAAGAAAGTTGTAACCTCGCCTAAGCGTAATAATGCAGGTTTCTCGTCTGTTGGTTTAGAAAAATTCATTACTAACGATACGTGTGGTCGTATGTTTTCACCTTCTTTCGTAATACGTTGTCCTTGAAATTCTGTCATCCATGCACCAGCACGCTTACCTTTTCGTGGAAAGAAATCAACATAAAGCACTGCAAGATATGAACCATCTTTATCGTATACTTCGTATGGTTTTACATCTGGGTGATAAACAGGAATATCTTTATTCTCTTTGAATGTAATTCCATAAAGTCGAGTTGCTAAGCCAAAAACACCTTTTATAACGTTATTCAGTTCAAAATAAGGTCTCAGAATTTCTGGGTCAAGATTATATTTTGCTAATTTTAATTGATGTGCATAGTATGCAGTATCCCATGGCATCAACTTAAAATTGTTTCCCTCTTGTTCTTTTGCAATAGAACAAAGTTCGTTGTATTCTTCAATTGCAGTTGGTTTATAAGCATCAATAAGTTTGTCGAGCAATGTATAAACATTCTTAACGTTGCTAGCCATACGATATTTCATAACAAAATCGGCATAAGTATTGTATCCTAATAATTGTGCCATTTCTCTACGGAGATTCACTAAACGTTTGCAAACTTCGATATTATTCTCCGAATTAGCCTTAATACATAATGTATTGTGTGCCATATATAGCTCTTTTCTTAAGTCTCGTTGAGTGCTATACATTAAGAATGGACCATAACTTGGAGCATCTAATGTGAAAATCCAGCCATCAACACCTTGTTCTTTAGCAGTTGTTGCAGCAGCTTCACGAATAGAATCAGGTAATCCTTCAAGTTTCTCCTCGTTGGTAATATGAAGTTTGTATGCTTTGTTCTCTTTTAATACATTCTGTGAGAATTTCAATGCAAGCAAACTAGCTTCTTCTGTAAGTTTGCGTAACTTCTCTTTGTCGTTTTCATTCAACAATGCACCACTACGTACAAAGCCATCGTAACTCTCTTCCAATAACTTATTTTCTTCAGGAGTAAGTTCTCTATGTTTATTGTAAACGGCTTTTATACGTTCAAAAAGTTTAGGATTAAGACTAACATCGTTTGCATGCTTAGTTAGAATTGGATTCATTTTTTGTGCTAAAGCATCCATTTCGTCGTTTGTTTCTGCACTAAGCATATTGAAGAATGCACTTTCTACACGCGAAAGTAGGTCGTAATAATGCTTACGTCCTTTTACTTCGTCTTCGCGAATAAGTGTATTTTCGAAAGTTGGTTCTTCTGGGTCGTTTATTGTTTTCTCTATTTGTTCATCTTCTCGGCGTATTCCTTCTAACATTGCTTCCTCATAATCGGCAAGTGTTATTTTGTCGAATGGAATAGTTTCGTGTGGTGTATTATACGGTTCAAAGAAAGGGTTCAATCGTGTTTGCCCCTTTCTATTAATATTCTTTGTCATATTTTGCTTTCTCTAATATGCTACAAAGATACAGAAAAAACTATGTATGAACGAAAGAGTATATTAGATTTAACGCAATTTTTCTAATAAAGCAATGTTTATTTGTCCTCTTGTTAATGCAATTACATTATTTGCGTTTAAAGCGTTAAGCATTTTTGAAACATTAAGTCTACTTTCGTGTAACTCGTTTGCCAATGTTTGCATATTAATTTTTAGAATCTTTTTGCCTGCAGGATAAACACAATGTGTCCTTATAAAGTAAATAAACTTTTCTTTAATATCTTTTGGTTGTTGTTGCCACGATATTCTACTGCCACGTTGAGCCTGTGAAGAGAGCATATTTAGAAAATTTAATCGAAAGATTAAGTAATTCTTTATAAGATTTAAAACTTCGCTTTTATCAATATATAAGATATTGCATTTTGTTTTTGCTACAAAGGTTTTAGAATAATATTGCATAAGCCCGAATATGCGTTCTGGTTGTATGGCAGAAGGCTTCTCAACCTCTTCAATGATGCTATAACTATGATTGTCGGCATAGCTTTCTACGGATAATATCCCGTCCATAAGAAAATAGAGTTTCCCACTTTTTTCATTCTCTTTTGCCAATATTTCTTTTGGTTTTAATTTGAGAAATCCAAATCTTGTAGTTCTAACAATTTCTGCTAAGTCAGTAGCTCCAATTCCAAGGAACAAAGGCAATTCAAGAAGTCTATTGTATATCTGAAGCATTCTTTGAAGACGATTTTATGGCAAAGTCTTTATTGTATAATTTTCTTTTTTAGTTCAGGACTATACCAAACCTTAAGTGTTCCTTTTGGGTCGGAATAAATAAAATATGCCATTATTTCTTTATGGTTTTCCAAAACTCTTCTTGCTTTTTCTATTCCCATTACCATAAAGGCTGTAGCATAAGCATCGGCAGTTGCACAATCGTTTGCTAATACTGTTGCAGAAAGCAATGAATGTTGTACCGGATAACCTGTCTTTGGGTCGATAGTATGTGCAAACTTTTTCCCTCCTTTATAATAAAAATTACGATAGTTTCCACTGGTTGCCATTGCTTTATTGGTTATGCTAAGTACAGTTTGTATTTCTGTATCCATATTCGTACTATCTTCAATAGGTTTGTTTACGCCAATTTTCCATAGCTGATGTTTTTCGTTCATTCCACTAACAACAATTTCTCCACCAATTTCTATCATAAAGTTTTTAATATCGTACTTCCTGAGCAATCGTGCTACAACATCAGAACCATATCCTTTTGCTATTGCAGAGCAATCTATCATTATGTGTTGGTTTGTTTTCTTTATTTGTTTTCCAATAAGCGATATTTTGTTATAGCCAACAAATTGCATTAAGCTATCTATTTTTTGTTTTGATGGCTTTTGGTTTTCTTTTACTCCAAATCCAAATCCCCATAAATTTACAAGTGGTGCAACTGTAATATCGAAAGCACCATCGGTTTCTTTTGATATTGTTTTTGCTTTATCAAAAACATCTATAAATAGTTCGTCGAGCTGGGTAGGTTCGTTTCTGTTTATTTTTGAAATAATAGATTGTTTATTGAACGTAGATAACGAATTATCCACTTTCTTTAACTCTGCTTCTATTTCTTTCTGTAGGTTTTCATTATTTTGATAAGTTATATGGTAGAACGTTCCAAAAATTTGTCCCTCATTGTATTGATAGGGTGTAGAGTTTTGTTGTTTTATAATGAACACAGTTCCTATTATAAGCAATACTAAGAAAGGCAATTGCCATAATAGACTCTTATTTGTTTTTTTTTTCATAAATTCATCTGAGTTTAGCGGTTGAACTAAAAAATATAGAAAACGAAAGAATAGAAATATGGTGTGTCATATTCCTATTCTATATTTACTTTATAAGTTTATTTCCTCTTCAATAAGATAGTCGTTTCGTCTATCGCTATTGCGACTGATTAAATCGCCTAAAAATCCAGCTAGGAAGAGTAGTGTTCCTAAAATCATTGCTGTTAATGCAATGAAGAATGTTGCATGGTTGGTGAGCAAATCGCCATAAATACCATTGAGAAGATTTATGGTCTTTTCAATAATTAGCCAAAGAAGAGATATAAATCCGACAAGAAAAACGAAACTGCCTAACAATCCGAATACATGCATTGGCTTCTTACCAAAGTTGGTTAGAAACCAGAGTGTTATTAAATCGAGATAACCATTAAAAAAACGATTAATCCCAAACTTTGTTGTTCCGTATTTACGTGCTTGGTGGTGTACTACCTTCTCTCCAATCTTTTTGAATCCAGCTTCTTTTGCTAGGTATGGAATATAACGATGCATTTCCCCATATACCTCAATATTTTTTACTACATCTTTCTTGTACGCTTTTAGTCCACAATTAAAGTCGTGTAGATTTTTTACGCCACTAATCTTTCGTGCTGTTGCATTAAAAAGCTTTGTAGGAATGGTTTTTGTTAATGGGTCGTAACGTTTTTGTTTGTAACCACTTACAAGGTCATAACCCTCTTCTGTAATCATTTTATAAAGTGCAGGAATTTCATCGGGCGAATCTTGGAGGTCTGCGTCCATTGTTATAACAACATTGCCTTGTGCAGCTTTAAAACCACAGAAAAGTGCAGGACTTTTTCCATAGTTTCTACGGAACTTAATGCCTCGTACATTTTTGTCTTCTTTACTAAGGTGTTGAATAACCTCCCAACTTTTGTCGGTAGAACCATCGTTTACAAAAATTATTTCGTACGAGAAGTGGTTCGCATCCATTACTCTGCAAATCCAAGCATGCAATTCTGGTAAGCTTTCTTCTTCATTGTAGAGTGGTATTATAACCGATATATCCATATTGTTTATTTCTTCGAGTGTTATTTTCTGTTATTTCTTATTACGTGCCATTATAGCCGATACTATAAGACTAATAATAGCACCGAAAAGAACTTCGTACATTAAACTATTTACAGCCATTGGTGTTGGCGAAAAAGCTTCTGGTAACATTGCAATAAATTCTTTTCTATCTATTCCCATTGCAGCAAAAAAGCTATTGTATTCGGAAAGAGATGTTACAGAAGTTATTATGCGTATCACTTTTCCATTGTCTAAATAAGTCATATAAAGCCATTGCAATAAACTAAAAAGCAAGGCTGCATTTACAAAGACACGCATACAATAAAAATAGGCACGCTTAAACGAAATAACTCCATTCAAACCTATTTCTCTATATATTTTCAGTCGGTATGCTACAAAGAAAGGTGTTGATATTGTAAGCAATGAACTGAAAGTAGAGAAAATAGGAGACAATGGTAATAATAAAAAGCAAGTAAAGCTAACAGCCCATATTATTGCTAAGTATATTCCATCGTATCGTGCGTAAATGCGAAGTTGTTTTATTTCTTCATTATTCATACTGCAAAAATACGGAAATTATATAATATATAATGTATAGCCATCGTAAAATTATATTTTTTTGTTAAAAACGCAAAAAGAGGACCACAAACTTGTTTTATTCAGAAAAAACTTGCTATCTTTGCACTCGCTTTTCAATAATGAAAAGAGAAATGGGCAAGTCTCTTACGGTCAGCTCCCTTTTAATCCCCCAGGACGGGAACGTAGCAAGGGCAGAAGGTTGTAGCGACGCGATAAGAATCGCTTGCCCACCTCGCCTCTTTAGCTCAGTTGGCCAGAGCACGTGATTTGTAATCTCGGGGTCGTTGGTTCGAATCCGACAAGAGGCTCAAATAAGAGTACTTTTAAATAAGTACTCTTATTTTTTTTGCATTATAGTTGTCTGTTTATGTGTCTAAATGTAGACTCTGTGAAAAAGAAAAGAGTATATTTTGAAAAAGCTGGCAAATATAATGATTTCTGCTCCGATATAACAAAATTCTGAATAATGTGTTGTTGCTTAGAGGCTTATAATAATGATTAAATTAAAACAATGCAAATAAAAGATTTCCTAACTCTGCAGCAGACTAAATAACTATTAGGCATTATAATATAACCAAATAAAATCTGCAGCTTGTTATGATATCTAATTCGCAACTTACAGATATCTGAAACGAATGCGATAGATATCTGCGACGGAAGTTACAGATATCTGAAAGAAGAGTAACTAACATTTAGTTGTTGTTTCTAAATTCAGAAACATTCTATTAGATTGCTGGACAGACAGTAGTAGCTGTTTATATTTCCTCTTTATTCTTTTTATAATATAGATAAGAAGTGATAGAAAGCAGCATAAGTAGGCAAATTATTATGCAATCTTTTAAAGATGGTAAATCTCTTACGTTGGCTGCCAAATAAAACGGAACAGAAATAAAGAAGAGCGAAGATAGCGTCTTAGCAAAGTTTGCAAAGTATGTTTTTCTGAACATTAAGTTAAGATATTTAGTATCAATACCTTGATTTTTCTGCTCGAATATATTTCTCTTTATGTCATAATCTTTACTGTAGTGTTGTCCGATACCAAACCAAATGAGTGCCCACGATAGAAAAAAAGTTGCTGATATAAAACCTCCAGTTTCTTCGTCTATGAAATAACTAAATGGTCTTTTAGTTATATACAGATATGAACCAAAGACTACTATAACGAATAATATCCATAAACTCATAGATATTAGTCCTCTTTTAAAATGTTTATTCATAAATTTCACTTTTATTTTAAGTATGTAGCTATGTAACAAATATACAATAACTAGCGTAAATGCATCTTAATTCGGTTAAGTTGATAACTCTTTTTCCGAATTAAATCAGTTATGTAATATGCAATAAATTAACGTAAATTCATTTCTAATATTATAGAACGAGATTTTCTTTTTATACCATTTAATATTATGCAACTGTTTAGCAACGATAATCTATTAGGTAATTTTGTGTATCAAAGATGTCTATTCTAATATTTAAAATAAATATTCTGTATAAATAAAAATGTGAAGCAATGGTTGTTTTGCAATAATTATTAATTTCTTAGATATTTTTCTGCAATCTATATATATAATATAATAAGGTGTAAATAGAATTATGTGTATAGCTTGTTTTATTAGTTCGAATATTTTGTTTATTGCACAATTTGCTTTAACTTTGCCCAGTAGTAATAACCTTAGTGTTCTGAAACAAGAACAACTTATAACTAAAGACTGTATGAAAAAGTATATGAAACAAATGCTATTAGTAGCTATTTTTATGCTATTAGGCTCGTTGAACGTTATGCGAGCAGAACACAATCAGCCTAATACCCCTTGTGTGAAGATGCACTTTGCGGGTAAGATTGGTAGTAAATATGCACTCTTAATTATGGGTGCAGAAGAGGGAGAGTATACGCTTAATTGGGGCGATGGCAACTCTCACAAGGGAAAACTCAACAAAACTGCCACACGAATACAGGGAAACATCGAAACACAAGACCTTACTATTTATGGCAACATTGCAGTGTTAGAGTGTTCCAACAACCAACTAACAACGCTTGACGTTACGAAACTGCCTATGCTAACGCACCTTATTTCGCGAAAGAATTTTGTAAGAGACTTGGACGTATCGGGCAATCCAGAACTGAAACTTCTATACGTGCAAGACTCTCCGTTAGAAAAACTCGACCTAACGCATAATTCTAAGATAGATAGCCTTATTCTTACCAATAACCGACTTAAGGAACTGACGCTTGCATCGCACCCTACATTGGAATTATTAATGTGCACATCTAACGCGCAACTAAAACACTTGAACCTAAAGAACTGTCCTAAGCTAAAGCATCTTGATGCCTTGCAGACGCTTGTGGACGAATACGATTTGAGCAAGAACAGCGAACTGAGATATGTAGCCGTAGGATTAGGACGGCCATTGCGCACACTCTCACTACCAACAAACAACAAGATTGACACGTTGATGGTGCCTGCTGCTGGACTAAAGGCAATAGATTTATCGCAAACAAAACAACTGAAGCTGTTAGGAATAGACAACAACTACGAGCTTTCTCAACTCGACCTAACGGGAATGACACAACTTAAAGCTCTATCGTGTGAAGGCAACGCTCTTACAAGTCTGAACCTATCAGCCTGTCGAAACCTTGAATCGCTGGTGTGTAACAACAATCAGCTAACTACACTCGACGTCAGCGGACTGAATAAATTGGAAACACTTACCTGTTTTTCTAACAACCTTGCCACACTGAGCCTAACAGGCTGTACAAGTATGAAAAACTTAGACTGCTCGGTAAATCCGAAATTAAACACGGTAGATTTTCCACATTCGCTCACTTCGCTCAATTGCAGCAGTTGCAATTTTGCACAGATAGAAACAACAAAACTGCCATTGCTAAACAATCTTACTTGCGACGGCAACCAAATAGGCACGCTCAACCTGACTGCACAAACAAAGCTCTCTGCTATAAATTGTGGTAACAACAAAATTGAGCAACTCGATTTCAGCAACTGTACAAGTCTGCTCGACGTTGTCATTGCGGGCAATCCCATCAGCACTGGCATTGGTTTCGATAACTGTAAAAATCTGCGCTATGTTTCGGTGAACAACACAAAGTTAGATGCGTGTGCCCTGAATGCAATGTATCGTTCGTTGAGAGAAAAACGACCAGAGGACGACGAGAGCGATTTGCACGGCATTCTGCTATATAATAATGTGCCAGGAGCTGCCAAAGTGAGCAACACGAAGATTGCAACAGATAAGGGCTGGATGGTTTCAGTAGTAGGCGATGGAACAGGCTGTCAGGAAGAAGAAGGTAATAGAATAAAGAAGGTAGTGGTAAGTGTGGATAAAGCAGGAGAACTTGAAGACAAAATTCCCGAGAATGTGTGGCTCGATGTTGTGGACACTCTAAAGATAGTTGGACCACTGAACAGTTACGACCTGCGTTGGGTAAGAAAGTTCTGCGGGGCTGATGAATATGGTGCGCTGATACCCACAACGCTGAAAAGAATAGACCTATCCGAAGTTTCCTTTGTATCTACAGGCGACACATCGGATAGCTATTACATCTTTACCGACGATATGGGGAAGGACAGAAAGTATTTTGTTGATGGAACAAAACCCACATTGCTGCCCGAAAAGTTATTCTTTAAGTGTTGCAGCATAGAGTCGGTGGTGCTTCCAAAACATATTCGAGAAATAGGCATCGGTGCATTCTTTAAATGCGTCAGTATGAAAGAAGTTGTAATTCCAGACGAAGTTACCGAGATACAAAGCACAGCATTTGGTGTTTGCGATGCATTGGAAACCATTCAGCTGCCATCTAAACTAAAAACAATGGGCAACTACGTGTTTACCTATTGTGCTAAGCTAAAGGAAGTGGCAATACCCGATGGCGTAACAAAGATAAACAAGCGCACATTCGACCAAACACCCATGCTAAAGAAGCTGACGCTGCCAAAATCGCTCCAAGACCTGGCAATTGAAGCTTTCTTTGGTGCAAACGGACTGGAACAGATTCAAATTCCTGAAGGCATCACCACCTTGCCCGAAGGTGCTTTTGGTATGTGCGAGGCACTGAAGAAAGCAGAACTGCCCGCATCGCTCACAAAGATAGACAAGAATGCTTTTCAAGATTGCCACAACTTAGAAACTATAGAACTGAAAGAAGGGCTAAAACACATTGCCGTATATGCGTTTCAGAACTGTAAGAAACTACACAACGTTACGCTTCCAAATTCATTGGAAATCATTGAAAACGAAGCATTCCTGAATTGCAACGATATGGCAGGACTAAAGTTAGGAAGCGGATTGAAAACGATTGGCGAGAAAGCATTCTTCCACAATCACGGCATAGAATCGCTCGAAATACCTATGGCGACAGAGATGATAGACTACGCTGCCTTTGCCGAATGTCTCGGACTGAAGCGAGTGGCGTTAGGTATGTCGGCTGCCAAACTTATAGACAATCCGTTCCTTGGTTGCGCTGCTCTCCAATTGTTCGAAGTTGATGCCAACAACGAAAAGTATGCTGTAGAGAATGGTGTACTTTACAACAAGAATTACACAACGCTCTACATTTATCCAAACGGAAAGAACGACAAGAACTTTACGATGAATGTCAGCACAAAGAAGATTGCCGACTTTGCCTTCTGGTACTGCAAAAATATTGAGAAACTAGAGTTTTCGCCAGCTTTCAACGAGTTCGGATACAGAGCATTCTGTGGCTGCAGCGGTTTAAACAGCTTAACCGTTAAGAACATTAAACCAGTAGAGAACACCTACACAGACGATGTGTTCGAAGGTGTAAAACACGAAACGTGTACGCTAATTGTACCAGTAGGAAGCAAGCAGGCTTACAGCACCTCGCACACTTGGAAAGAGTTTAACATTGTTGAAGCCACGCCAGATGCCGTAGAGGCTGTGAACAGCGAAACACCAACCGTGCAGAACAACGAAAGCAGCATAGTTCTATCGAACGTATCGCACCACTTCAATACAGTTGCACTCTACAACCTTACTGGCTGTAAACTTGCCGAAGTTGCAATACATTCAGGCAATGCCCGAATAGATGCAACCAGCATACCTTCAGGAGTCTACGTTCTTACACTCTGTGGAGCTAAGCGCAGTTGTTCGTTGAAACTTATTCGGCAATAACTGCCACATTATATTCTACACAAAGTATGCCGTCCAGATACTTCTAGACGGCATACTTTGTGTTTGTAGGCATCATAGTATATACGAAACCCCATCAAACTCGGTTCCCTACAGCTTACTTTTCTTCTCCGACTTACTCACTTGTTCGTACGACACATCGTTCAACGTGAAATATTTAGCCGATGGCGAAAGCTTTACCACAGCTTTCTCTATATGCACATTGGGCTTAAACTTCTCGCCCTTAGGCACCGCTTTACTTTTAAACGATGGTTTAAGCGTACCCAAATCGCCAAATTCCACAATGTCGCCACTTGCAACAATCTCGCGTGCAATCTCTGTTGAATAGCTTAAAACAGCCGCCACCTCTTGGCGGGTGAATGTGGTAGCACGAGCCACTTGTGCACAAAAGTTCTCAAAATCAACCCGACGACGGTTCGTAGGCTGTGCAATCTGCATAATCTGTTTGCCTTTCGGACCAACATTTAGTTTGCGCTCTACCAGAATGTAACTCAATGATTTTCCTGCCATAAGTTAGTAATAACTCCTTCCTTATTCTGTCTTTCCGAAGCCGAAGGAATTAGTCTTCAGAAGCCTTTTTACTACATTAACAGCACAAAGATACTTAATTCCTTCGGTTTTTACAACAGATAGAGCCAAAAAAACTTATAAGCTATAAATAAAAAGCTTATAAGTTATTATCAAAAAGCTTATAAGCTATTCGCCAAAAGCTTATAAGCTATCTACAGAAAGCTTATAAGCTATTTACAGAAAACTTATAAGTAATTGGTAATAAGCTAATAAGAAATTGCTAATAAACTAATAAAGAACAATGAAGTTATTAATAGTAATTGCTTGGAAACACACTGAATAGGCATTGTTTAGTTCGTAATGTTTTATGCGTTGAACCATTCAGCTCGTCGGTTTCACCTTATTATATATACTCTTTAACACCACCGTAATACGGGCTTCACAGCATTTACAAGGCGAAAAAACAACAGTAAGAAAGCACAAATATAACATAATGATTTTGTTTTTAAAAAAATAACATTACCTTTGCAAACAGTAATCTTTCCATTCTCAAACAACATCAAATGAAAACAGAACAAAATAGCAACAATTTAAATAAGCTAACAACAATGAAATCTAAGATTCTTTTAGCCTTGTTTGCGTTATTCAGTCTTACAACAATGGCGCAAACCCCAGTACGCTTTAGTGTACAACAAAAGAAAGTATCGCCAACAGAGGTAGATGTTATTTTTACAGGTAAAATCGATGCAGGTTGGCACGTATATTCAACAGGACTACCATCTGGCGGACCAACATCAGCAGCACTCACCACAGAAAAAGCTGAAGGCGCACAGCCAATGGGTAAGCTAACACCACGTGGTAAAGAAATAAACGTATTCGACAAAGTGTTCGAAATGAAACTACGCTACTTCGAACACAGTGTAAGCTTCGTACAGAAATATAAAATAACAGGTAAAACTTATAAGATAGCAGGCTATATGGAATATGGCGCATGCAACGACGAAATGTGTATGCCACCTTCTTCAGTAGAGTTTAGCTATTCAGGCAACGGACCAGCCGATGCACCAGCAGCAACAGAAAACACAGCAGCCAAAGAGGGAGAAAACGAAATAGGCGAAGTGGCAGCTGCACCAGGTGCAACCACAGATACAGCAAAGACAGCCGAATTGGGCGGAACAATGCCAGGCGACTCTGTGCAATCAGCAGGAACAAGTGCAGCAACAGCTTCAGAACTTTGGCAACCCGTAATTAAAGAACTGAAAGCGTTTAGCGCAGAAAAAGACAACAACGACAAGTCGTTATTGGGAATCTTTCTTATGGGTATCGTAGGAGGTTTCATAGCCTTGCTAACACCTTGCGTATGGCCTATTATTCCAATGACAGTAAGCTTCTTCCTAAAACGTGCTAAAGACGACAAGAAGAAAGGTATTCGCGATGCCGTAACCTACGGAATCTCAATCATCGTAATCTATATGGGCTTGGCAGCTGTTATAACAGCCCTGTTCGGTCCGCAGAAACTGAACGAACTCGCAACAAACGCACCGTTCAACATCTTCTTCTTCCTAATGTTGGTAGTATTCGCATTGAGTTTCTTCGGCTGGTTCGAACTCCGTTTGCCAGCATCGTGGGGAAATGCAATCGACAATAAAGCAGCAGCAACAACAGGCTTGCTTTCCATCTTCCTGATGGCATTCACACTTTCTTTGGTGTCATTCTCTTGTACAGCACCAGTAGTAGGACTTCTTCTTGTACAAGCAGCAACAAGTGGCGACTGGGTAGCACCAGCAATAGGTATGTTTGGTTTTGCATTTGCATTAGCTTTGCCTTTCACACTGTTTGCATTGTTCCCAACATGGCTGAAGCAAGCACCTAAATCAGGTTCATGGATGAATATGATTAAGGTAGTATTAGGCTTCATAGAATTAGCATTCGCTTTCAAGTTCTTGTCAGTTGCCGACCTTGCATACGGCTGGCGTATACTCGACAGAGAAACATTCCTCGCAATATGGATTGTTATCTTCGGAATAATGGGACTCTACCTCATTGGTAAAGTTAAATTCCCACACGACGACCAAACACAAACAGCTATGCCAGTACCAGCAATTATGCTTGGTATGATATCTTTAGCCTTCACTGTATATATGGTTCCAGGTCTTTGGGGTGCACCTTTGAAAGCTGTTAGTGCATTCGCACCACCTATTTACACACAAGACTTCAACTTGCATCATCAAGAAGTAGAACCAAAATACAAAGATTACGAAGAAGGTATGCGTGCCGCTGCACAAGCCGGAAAGCCAGTCTTGCTCGACTTTACAGGATTTGGTTGTGTAAACTGCCGTAAGATGGAAGGTGCAGTGTGGACAAATGCAGAAGTTGCAGAGAAACTTAACAACGACTACATATTGATTTCGCTCTACGTAGACGATAAAACTCCGCTGAAAGAACCTATTAAAGTAAAACGTCCCGATGGAACAACACGTACATTACGTACAGTCGGCGATAAATGGAGTTATTTGGAAGAATCTAAATTCGGATATCTGGCACAACCATTCTATGTAACGGTAGACAATCATGGAAAACCACTTAGTGGTAGCTTCGTTTACAAAGAAGACATTCCTGGTTATCTCGACTTCCTAAATAAAGGTATTGAAAACTATAAGAAGTAAAATACATTAGGAAACATATCCTATCATTATAACTTAATAAGGTAACACACACAACCTTATTAGTAAAAGCAATAAGAGTTAGTAAAAACAATAAGACCAACAAGGTTTAGTTCTCAGAACAAACACTTGTTGGTCTTTTTCTATCCAAAACATTCATTCTTTATACATTATATCTTATGTTCTAAAACAGTGTTTTATTTGTTTTTATATGAATATGAAATAAAACTACATGTAAAAAATCCTAATTAATTTTGACATTCAATACTTTTCATTTACATTTGCATCACTTATGGGAATTTTATATCTTGTACCAACACCAGTAGGGAATATGGAAGACATGACATTTCGTGCCATTCGTATTCTTAAGGAAGCAGATTTAATACTCTGTGAAGATACTCGTACGTCGAGTAACTTGTTGAAACATTTCGATATAAAAAACCATTTAATATCCCATCACAAATATAACGAACACGGAACAGCTGCAAAAATAGTAGACAGATTAAAAGCTGGCGAAACAATTGCGCTTATATCAGATGCAGGTACGCCTGGAATTAGCGATCCAGGTTTCTATTTGGCTCGTGAAGCTATTGCAGCTGGCATTACAGTTCAAACACTTCCAGGTGCTACTGCCCTAATTCCTGCCATTGTATCGAGTGGTTTTCCGTGCGACCGATTTTGTTTCGAAGGTTTCTTGCCACAAAAAAAAGGACGTAAAACGCAAATAGAAAGTCTTGCCAACGAATCTCGTACAATGATATTTTACGAATCTCCTTATCGTATCGTAAAAACATTGGAACAATTCATAGAAGTATTTGGTGATAGTCGTATGGTTAGTTGTTGTCGCGAAATATCTAAGGTGTACGAAGAAAGTGTTCGTGGAACTTTAGCTCAAGTGCTTGCACATTTCAAAGAAACTGCACCTAAAGGCGAGTTTGTTATAGTGTTGGCGGGAAAAGAAAAAGAGAAGAAACGAAAAGATATAAACGAAGATCAACACTCTTCGAAGTATAATGAAAATAGATAGAATATGAAAAAGCTATTAATTTATGCAGCTTGCGGTGCTATAGCACTTGCTTCTTGCAAACAAGAAAAGTCTACACTTAATCCAGCAGAAATTCAAAACGATTCTTTGCGTGCTATTATTAATGCTCGTGATAATGAAGTAAACGATATGATGGCTACGCTTAATCAGATTCAACAAGGATTTGCTGAGATTAATGCAGCAGAAAATAGAGTTACTTTAGCGAAAGAAGGAGAAAAAGGAGATAAAACTGCACAGATAAGAGAGAATATACAATTTATTGCTCAACGTATGCAGGAAAATCGCGATTTGATAAAGAAACTACAAAAACAACTACAAGAAACTGGATTTAAGGGTGAAGAAATGAAAAAGACCCTTATGCAGATGACTGCACAATTAGCGCAAAAGGATAATGAACTTAAAGCACTTCGTGCGGAACTAGCTTCTAAAAATATCCACATTAAGGAACTCGACCAGACTATTACTGGCTTGAACAGCGATGTTTCTAACTTAAAAGCAGATAAAGAAAACCTGACTACTGCAAAGCAAAACTTAGAAACAGAAAAGGCAAACTTACAGACTGAGTCGAACCAAAAGAGCGAAACTATCTCTTCGCAAGATGTACAACTAAATACGGGTTGGTATGTTTTTGGTACGAAGAAGGAGCTTAAAGACCAAAAAATTCTCTCTAGTGGAAAGGTTTTACAAGGAAGTTTTAACAAAAACTATTTCACAAAGATAGATATTCGTTCTACACGCGAAGTTAAATTGTACAGTAAGAGTGCTACTATTCTTACAGCTCACCCAAGCAACAGCTATTCTCTTACGAAAGATGCAGCAGGACAGTATATTCTTCGCATTAACGATCCTCAAACATTCTGGAGTACAAGCAAATATCTTGTAGTACAAGTAAAATAGAAATATAAACTTATTAAGTAGGGAGGTAAGCACATTCACAGTTGTTTACCTCCTTTTTTATATATACTGTTTTTGTCTCTATTGAATGTTTTCTTTAATAGAATACAGCTTTTTATATCTTCTATTGCAATCCTAAGTGGTTATTCTTTGTTTTACACTTATTTACTGCCTCTATATTCTTGTTTTTATAAAAATATACGCATTACTTACTGATTCTTTTGGTATTATTTTAAGAAATCAAAACGGAGAATATATCGAAGTTCTTGAAATGGAATTAGATTGAGTGTGGAATATAATTATAAAAATAAAAAACATAATTATAAATTCAGAAGTTCTAATTATATTTTTAATAAAATCTAATTATGTTTTCTCCATTAGTTATATTCTCCCTCTCGAAAGGTTTTACTTTCTATTTGAAAAGTAGTGCTTTGTTCTTCCTAATAATCAAAAAAATATGAGCTCTATATAAGTCCCATTTTTAGAAGTTTGCCATTAACCATTGTCATTCTGCAACCATTTCCACAACTTTCTTACATAAACTCCAGTCTATATTTAAGGCAAAAGTTGTATCTTTGTACTTCAAAAAGGTAAAATCTAACAGTTTGTTGAAACGCAATAATTGCGATGAATATACAAGACATACAGAAATTATATGGGGTATTGCCTCAAGGCAATGCTTTGATAAAAACAATGGGGGAAAAGTCGGTACGAACCATTTTTCTTCAAGGATTATTGGCTTCTGCCACACCAATGTTTTTTGCTTCAATAGTAAAAAGATGGCAAAAAACAGTACTTTTTGTGCTGAACGATAACGACGAAGCGGGCTATTTCTATAATGATTTAAAGACAATAGCAATGCCCGACAATGCAAACGAACAAACTGCTGAAGTTTTATTCTTTCCTTCCTCTTATCGCAGAGCAGTAAAATATGGTCAACGCGATGCCGGAAACGAGATTTTACGTACTGAAGTTTTGTCGCGTTTGTCTGTTATTAACGAAGAGAAAACTATATCTTCGTTACCTCTTTGTATTGTTACTGAACCTTCGGCATTGGCAGAATTGGTGGTTGCCAAACATAAATTAGACGAACATACTTTGTCTATGTGCGTTGGAAAGGCGATAGACCTAACAGAAACAGAGAAAACTTTACGCTCTTATGGCTTCCAACAAGTAGATTATGTGTATGAACCAGGTCAGTTTGCCGTGCGTGGTAGCATTCTTGATGTCTATTCTTTTTCGAGTGAATTACCATATCGTATCGATTTTTTCGGTAACGATGTAGACACAATTCGTACATTCGAGGTGGAAACACAGTTATCGAAGGATAAAAAAGAAAAGGTAGAAATTGTACCAGAATTGGCAACATTGAGCGAAGAGAAAATACCTTTTTTGCAGTTTCTTCCAAAAGAATCAGTTCTCGTTATGAAAGATTTGTTGTATATTCATGACACAATTGAGCGTATTTACAACGAAGGCTTCACTGCACAAGCACTTACCGAACAACTTGAAGGCAGAACAGAGATAGAACAAAACGATTTGAGAAAGCAATTGCAGGCAAATCTTCAACTTGTAACGGCACAACAATTTGCTGATGATGCTCTAAATTTTAAGCGAATTGAATTTGGAACAAAGCATACAAATGCGAAGGCTATTATACATTTTAATATATCGCCTCAGCCACTTTTCCACAAAAACTTTGAATTGCTTACGCAGTCATTGAAAGATTATCTGTTGCAAGGGTATAAACTTTATATTCTTGCAGACAGCGAAAAACAAACAGCTCGTTTGCGCGATATATTCAATAGTAAAGAAATAGATAGTGAAGCCGAAACAACTTCAGTAGCAGATAGCATTCCTTTTATACCCGTTAACAGAACCATTCATGAAGGTTTTGTAGACAACGATTTGAAAGTTTGTTTTTTTACCGACCATCAAATATTCGATCGTTTCCATAAATACAGTTTAAAGTCTGATAAAGCCCGACAAGGAAAGATGGCTCTTACAATGAAAGAATTGCAAGAGATGGAACCAGGCGATTTTCTTGTTCATGTTGATTTTGGTATTGGCAAATTTGCAGGTTTAGTGCGTGTTCCTGCTGGCGAATCTTATCAGGAAATGATACGTTTGGTGTATCAGCACAACGATATTGTTGACGTTTCTATCCATTCGCTTTACAAAATTAGTAAGTATCGCCGTGCAGATAGTGGCGATGCTGCCCCACGTCTTTCAGTTCTCGGCTCTGGAGCTTGGGATAGACTTAAGGAAAAAGCAAAGAAACGCATTAAGGATATTGCCCGCGATTTAATAAAACTATACGCTAAACGCCGCCATGAAAAAGGCTATTCTTTCTCGCCCGACTCGTATATGCAGCATGAATTGGAGGCATCTTTCCTTTATGAAGACACACCCGATCAGCTGAAAGCAACGCAAGACTTGAAGCACGATATGGAAAGTTCTCGTCCAATGGATAGATTAGTTTGTGGAGACGTAGGTTTTGGCAAGACAGAAGTTGCAGTGCGCGCATCTTTTAAAGCTGCAACCGATGGAAAACAAGTGGCAGTGCTCGTTCCAACTACGGTACTCGCATTCCAACATTATCAAACTTTCAAGAAGAGACTGAAGGATATGCCAGTTACGGTGGACTATCTTTCGCGAGCAAGAACCGCTAAACAAACCAAACAGGTATTGGCAAATTTAGCCGAAGGGAAGATAGATATTCTTGTGGGAACGCATAAGCTGATAAGCAAAAATGTGAAATGGAAAGATATTGGCTTGTTAATCATTGATGAAGAGCAGAAATTTGGTGTTTCTACAAAAGAAAAACTGCGCCAACTGAAAAGTAATATCGACACACTTACTATGTCGGCAACTCCTATTCCTCGTACTTTACAATTCTCTTTAATGGGAGCAAGAGATATGAGTATTATGCGAACTCCACCGCCCAACCGTTATCCTATTCAAACAGAAATTGCAACTTTCTCGGCAGACGTAATTGCAGATGCAATAAACTTTGAAATGAGTCGCAACGGACAAGTATTTTTTGTGAACGACCGAATAGCGAACTTGCCCGAATTAGCAAGTCTTATCAAGAAAAATGTGCCCGATTGTCGTGTAGCAATAGGACATGGGCAGATGAAACCCGAAGAGTTGGAAGAAATTATTATTGGTTTTATGAACCACGATTACGATGTGTTGCTTTCAACAACCATTGTCGAAAATGGTATTGACATATCAAACGCCAACACCATCATAATAAACGATGCACATAAGTTCGGACTTTCTGACCTTCACCAAATGAGAGGACGCGTGGGACGTTCTAATAAAAAAGCTTTCTGTTATTTACTTGCACCGCCATTGGCAGCTTTAAATCCAGATGCACGCCGTCGTTTGGAGGCTTTAGAAACATTCTCCGACCTTGGTAGTGGTTTCAGTTTGGCAATGCAAGACCTCGATATTCGTGGCGCAGGCAATCTTCTTGGAGCTGAACAAAGTGGATTTATGGAAGATTTAGGCTACGAAACATATCAGAAAATATTGAATCAGGCTGTAACCGAACTTAAGAACGATGAGTTTCAAGACCTTTATACGGAGGAAATGGCAGAAGGAAAACAGCTCTCTGGCGATGATTTTGTAGACGATTGTGCCGTAGAAAGCGACCTCGAAATGTATTTCCCCGACACGTATGTACCTGGAAGTTCTGAAAGAATGTTGCTTTATCGCGAACTCGATAACATTGAAAACGATGTACAATTAGACGCCTATCGCAAACGATTGGAAGATCGTTTCGGACCAATTCCACGTCAAGGAATAGAATTAATGCAAGTAGTTTCGCTCCGCCGATTGGGTAAACACCTTGGTTGCGAAAAGCTAATTTTGAAACAAAGCACCTTGCAAATGCAATTTGTGTCCAATCTAAACAGTGCATACTATAAGAGTAACGCCTTCGGAAAATGTATCGATTATATTGCTGCAAATCCTCGCCGTTGCAACATTAAAGAAAAAAACGGCAAGCGCTCAATGGTAGTTTCAAACGTAAAGACAGTTGGCGATGCCGTATTCGTGCTGCGTGAGATAGACAAAGGGTAAATTTATTCAATAGTTTTTTTCTAAAAGCAAAGCCGCATATCTGTTCAATGGTTTTAGATATGCGGCTTTATTCTTTTTATTTATTCGGCTGTTACACTAACAGTTGATGCAACTGTACCTTGCACCTCATAGCCTGCTGGCATCACGGCTTTTGTTCCTGGTATAAAAATACAAGGCCAAAATAAAAGACCTGTAACGACAGCTAAAGGGGTTCTATTCTTTCCTGAAATCCTAACATCTGTATTAGAGAAGAAAATCTGTTCTCCGTCAGCAAGTGTTAGTCCACTAATGTTAATGCCTAAACGCCCTTTTGTTCCTGCTAAAGAACTTTTCCTTGCTTCAGTAACCTTACCTTTTACGAGTGTTCCTCGTGGAATTGCACAACAATCATTTACATAAACGTCCTGTGAAACACGGAAGTCAACTGTTTGACCTTCTTCTACTTCCCTTGCCAATACTGTATTAACAGATTGCAGTGGGACAATAGTACCAGCTTTAATTGTAACTTGTTTTCCTTGAGCAAATGTGTGTCCGATGCTCAAAAGGCAGACTGAGATTAACAAAAATACTTTTTTCATATTTTAAATTAATGGATTGGCAGTCCCAAACAATCTCATTTATCATTTCTAATGTAGAAGCGTGGAACTGTATATCCATATTCTTTGTGATAAGGTGGTAGGAATACCCTGCAAACAGAAATGAGTATAACAGCCCCACGCTATATGCGTGGAGGCCATTACGCCGTTTCTTGTTTGCTTGTGATTATAAGTTTCCTACGCTTTTATCACACAAGAAGAAGACATAACGCCTCTTTTATTTAATAAAAAAATATGGAAAGAGGACAATCCTCAATCCATTTGCAAAATTAATTAAAAACTATTTAAAAACCAAACGAATGAAATAAAAATACGTTCGACACCGTTTTACTGGTATATTCTTTGTACTATTTTTACGACAAATCAATACATTATGGAAATAAAACGAGAAGACGTACCATACAATTACACACATTGCATAGCCACAAAACAGCAGTGTAAACGGGCTGAACAATGTTTACGGGCACTGGCAATGAAGCTGGAACGTAGAGAAAACGACAACGAAATTATAGAAATTGTAGACCCGCGCTATATGCAAACTCGCACAGAAACACAACCTTGCCAGTGGTTTGTAGAAGCAAAGCCGAAACGTTTTGCCAAAGGAATGCGACACATTTACGACGAAGTTCCGGCAAAGAAATTAAAACTAATGCGCGAAGAGGTGCAATATTGCTTTCCATCTCGATCGTTTTACTTTAAAGCCAGGCGAGGCGATAAGCTGATTTCGGAGAATCAGCAAGCCGAAATAGCAGAAGTATTCAAAGCCATTTGCCCAGATTTAGAGCCGAAATTCGATGAATTCATTGATAGTTTCGAGTGGAACCCCTAATGGCTTCACTCTTTTTTATGCAACGTTTACTCTCGAACACACGGTACTTTTAGCAGAAAAGTATAGGCTTAATGGTCAAATGTACTCCTGAAAGGGGGCAAAAATGCTCTCTTTTTCATTTAATGGTCAAATGTACTCCTATAATAGTTGAACTCCCTAGTGTTTATCGGGGTTGTAAGCCCCTAATATGTTTCCAATAAGCAGTTCTCGCTTCTCTTTCGAAAGTCCACGATGAAGACGCAATCTCATCTTCAATACAGAGTTAAGAGACTCAATAGCATTGTTAGTGCGTGGAACTTGATCGCCAGGGAAATTCTCAAAGGTAAATAGTGCATTTAGATTGCGTTTTAAACTATAAAAAGCACTTCTCGTTCTTCTATGAGTGAAGTGCCATTTGCCATCTTCACCATAAGACTTCTCTTGCAAAAAATCTTTCCACTTTTGCTCCCATTTTTCAAGAGATGTCTCAAAGTCTAGACGACTGGATTGTGTAAGTTGATGTGCCAATGCCTTGAGTTCTTTGGCCGCAGGTAAGCGAGGATTAGTGGTGAGCAAATGTCTTATTCGCTGAAGCTGATGAAACTGACAATACTGATAAGGTATTTCAGGAAATGCTTCCTTAATACCTGATAACGCGTCACTTACAATGGCTCTGATTGTAAATCCTTGATCTTGGAGACAGGAAATTCCAGCTTGATAATCAGAAATTCTCTCCTTACCACGTAAGAAGCGATAATGCAAGACTTTGTGTGTTGTTGCATCCATAAAAATGACTACTCCAAAGTTTCGCCCCCAATAGGTGGCATCCATTTGTAGCGTTATAGCAATGGGATGAATTCTGCAAGAAACATCCTGATTTTGGGGTACGTTTTTGAGATATCGTTGTAGGGTAGAAACTGAAATACCATATTTTTGAGCTGTTTCAAGCAATGCATGGCGCCCTTGTAAATAGAACTCAACAATGGCTGCCTTATTAGGCTTTTTACGACCACTAAAATAGCATTGACAACTCTTGCAATACCAATACGAGGAACCACGTTTAACTCCTTTGCGGATTACATCATGAGAACCGCATTTCTGGCACTTTTTTTATGATGATTTTCCATTATAGCATTATAAACACCTGCAAAGGTATGAAAAAGAGAGCATTATGCCCCCTTTCAGGAGTACATTTGACCATTAAGCCAATAAAATATACAACAAAATCTCTTGTACGAGCCGTACAGCTATAGTGGCACAAAGCAAAATAAGTGTTTTAA